>ENA-OPBD01000223-OPBD01000223.1-human-gut-metagenome-genome-assembly--contig:-NODE-223-length-46197-cov-6.047636_pt1 | contig 46197 bp, 41 predicted proteins | sample MGYA00241062_ERZ501440 | MGnify/ENA primary metagenome ERZ501440 (study PRJEB25962, sample SAMEA2042628) | human gut metagenome | biome: human gut; feature: human-associated habitat; material: faeces...
TCGGCTCGGCGGGGGACCAAATCGACAAGACCTCGCAGAAAATCGGCATAAGCGCTGAAAGCTACCAGAAGTGGGGCTATGTGTTTGAGCGCTGCGGCGCTGACGTAAACAACCTCCAGACGGGCATGAAAAAGCTGTCCACCGTCATTACTGACGCAGCGGGCGGTTCGGATTCTGCCGCTGAAAAACTGTCCGCTGTCGGGCTTTCCATAGAGGAACTGAACGGTAAATCTCAGGACGAACAGCTGAGCATGGTGATCACGGCTCTCCAAGGCATGGAAGCAGGCGCAGAGCGTACCGCCGCCGCAAACGACCTCCTCGGAAAATCCGCTGTGGACATGGCGGCGGTTCTGAACACAAGCGTAGAGGAAACCGAACGTCTGAAGCAGGAAGCCGAGGATTACGGCATGGTTATGAGCAACGAAGCCGTAGCCGCTTCCGCTGCTTTTGAGGACAGCCTCACCAAGCTGTCGCACACCGCAGGCGGTCTGAAAAATCGCATGGTCGGCGAACTACTCCCGGGAATTACGCAGATCACAGACGGTCTTGCAGACCTCCTAGCAGGCAACGAGCAAGCTGCGGAAGAACTGAAAAGCGGCGTTACATCTGTTATCGACACTATCCGAACGCTGATTCCGCAGTTTGCGGAACTCATCACCTCGATTGCGGGAGCAGTCCTCGAAAGCGCTCCGGGTATCATCAAGGCGCTTGCGGACGGACTTCTGTCGGCTATCTCGGAGCTTACTCCGACCATTGCCAGAATTGTGACCGAGATTATTTCGGCTTTGGTGGGACTGCTGCCGCAAATCGTGTCAGCCGGAGCGGATATTCTGCTGTCGCTTATCAAGGGCATTGCGGACACGATTCCGCAGCTTGTTCCGCAGATAGTCGCAGTTGTCGTGGAGATAGTGAAAACGCTCGTGGACAACCTCCCACTCATTTTGGACGCAACTTTACAGCTTATAACGGGACTTGCGCAGGGTATTTTAGATTCACTGCCAATCCTCATTGAAGCCCTGCCGCAGATAATCATGGGAATCGTGGATTTCCTCATCGGCGCGATACCGCAGATAATCGAAGCGGGAATACAGCTGCTGACGGCGCTTGTGACGGCTCTGCCGGACATCATTGCGGCAATCGTGGAGGTAATTCCGCAGATAATTGACGGAATAATCAAGGCGGTGATTTCCGCTATTCCGCTCATCATCGAAGCAGGAATCAAGCTGCTCATTGCGCTTGTGCAGAACCTGCCGACAATCATCACGACCATTGTTGCGGCTATTCCGCAGATTATTTCAAGCGTTATTGACGCAGTTATCGGAGCAATTCCGCAGCTTGTTGCGGCGGGCGTTCAGCTGTTTATCGCCCTGATTGAAAATCTCCCGACCATAATCGTGGAGATAGTCAAGGCGATTCCGCAAATCATAACCGGCATTGTTGACGCATTCGGCAGCTACTTTGGCAAGATGGCGGAGGTCGGCGGCAATTTGCTGAAAGGTCTGTGGCAGGGCATTTCTGACGTGGGCGCGTGGCTCTGGAATCAGATTAGCGGGTTTTTCGGCGGCATTGTGGACGGAATCAAGGACTTCTTTGGAATACACTCACCGTCTAAATTGTTCGCCAACCTCGGTGGCTTTATGGCTGAGGGGCTTGGCGAGGGTTTCGGCGATGAGATGAAAGACGTTTCAAAAAGTATGCAGAACGCTATTCCGTCAGATTTTGACCTCGATATGAACGGCACGGTTTCGGGCTTCAACGGAGTACAGACGCAGGCGTTTGATGTAACAATTCCGCTTAGTATTGACGGAGTTCCGCTGACTAAGGTAATATCCCGAATACAGTGGAATCAGAACAAGGTAACGGTAAGGAATGCGGGGGCGGTGTGATGGTTGAGATAATCGTGACCGAAAACGGCAATGTCAGAGGTGTGTTTACACGGGTGATTTCCGCATCGCTGACCGACAGCCTTAACGGCGAATGTACATTTCAGTTTTCCGTGATATCCTCGATGGCTTCGGAGATATTCACAGGTCTTGAGGTACAGCTGAAAAGTGACACTCTGAACTACCTTTTCAATGTAGTGAAGGTGTCGAAATCTCTGTCCGGCGGCATTGCGATTTGCACTGTGGAGTGCGAACACAAATCCTACGAACTGAACAATGATGAATACAAGCTGACTGAATTTGACTTCGAGGGCGCTCCGGGTGAGTGCCTTATTTCTTTGCTGCAAGGTACTTCGCTGACCGCCGGAATTTGCGACCCGACCGTTCCGATAAAGCTGAAAATCAACCGAGAATGTACCCGCAGGGCGGCGCTAATGCAGCTTATTGCGCTCTGCGGAGGAGAAATCGAGTACAACGGAAATGAGATAAATATCCGTTCGCACAGAGGTTCGCAGGACTACATCGGCATTATGGACGGAAAAAACGTGTCCGACCTCACAATGGAAACCGACAACCGTTCCGGTACTACAAACTATGGTTTGACGCTCTACAAGAACGTCAATTTCTCGGTCGGCGATAACGTGCAGATAGTATTCCACCCATTCAACCTCAATGTGAACACCCGCATAATCGCCATGAGTTTCAATCCGTACAACCGTCGTGAAATCTCGATTGAGGTCGGAGATTACCGTCCGAGCATTTCGGACAATCTCTATCAGATGGAGCAGAAAACGAACGAGATACGCAAGGACGTGGGTGAATCCACTGCGGAACTCAAAACTGCGACAAACAGTGCGGATATTTCGATTACGGAGAAGTCACAGCGGCTGTTTCGCATTACTTACAATGCGATTCAAGCGACATACGCGGCGTTCTGTTCGACCGTGAAATTCGTCATTTCTGCCGCAGGAACTCTTGCGTTCATTCTGAAAAAGAACGAAAACGAGGTCATGCGGTATGAGGAGTATTTCAGCGAGGGACCGCACACAAAGACTTATACATACCCGTTCACATCGGAGGTCGGTCAAAATACAATGTCGCTCAGCGTGGTTTCGGCTGATGGCGCAGAGGGTAAGTTCCCGAAAATGCAGACCTGGGGCTATGTGATGGGCGCTTATCTTGCCGGAGATACTCCGTGGGACGGCTACATTGAAGCCCGCGAGGACGAGGTTCGTTTTACTATGCGCCGAACCGTCAGAAAGTCGCTTGTTCGTACATCGGATACTCTGCTGTTTGAGATACTCAAGTCGCACAAATTCAAGTTCAGCGAAACTATGCCCGCTTTTGTTAAGCGTGAAAGAAACAGAAAAACGCTTGAACCCACCATCAGAGCGGGATTCCCGGACGCATGGAGTCCGAAGATAATCACACCGCCGCCAATCACCGTGGTGAACGTATCGAACAGAAAACTGTATCTTGAACTGCGAAATCCCGTCAAGACACAGCGCATTGAAACAACGGCATTCACAATGATAGTCACCACCGAAAAGGAAACAGTACGCTTGCAGCCGATTTCCGCAGATTTCGGCGTGGGGGATTTCGGCAGTACGATTTGGCTTGCGTTCGGAAGTTCCGCAATGAAAGACAGCGTTCAGAGCATTACTTTGCTGTATGACGGAGATGTCGGAAATCTGACTGATGTTCTGAATAACGCTCCGTGTGGCAGCTTCCAGACATCGTTTATTTACACACCGTATGAGGAGGAACAGAATGATTAAAGGTAAAGCGACCATTCAGCTTTTTGATGAAAAAACGGGCGAGGTAGTCCGTGAAATCCATGAGGAAAACATGATTACGAATGCCGTTGACACGATTCTCAACCCGCCGGACTACATTGAAATCGGCATGGATTCCGACAACGACCGCAGCTTTAATATGCTGCGTGATTTCGTGGGAAACATTGCCGATACTGCGTTCCGTGGGGTTATAGTCTGCCGTGACAAAATCCCCGAGGACGGCAATAATATGATGCTCCCGTGGACGAATGAGGAGATAGGCCACGCAGGAATCGCCAACACGAACACGGACACAAGCATAGGCACTTACAACGCTAACGAAAGCGGTCGCATTGAGAACGGCAAGGGTTACCGCCATGTGTGGGATTTCGCTTCGGACAAGGCGAACGGCGAAATCAGCTGCATCTGCCTTACCACCAAGGACGGCGGCACAAACGGAATGCACCATTCCTACTGGAATCTGTCCTGCGGGGGAACTGACATTAACAGCAGTTCTCTGGATTCGTTCAGGCAGGCGTATCATACTATTGTCGGGCGGTATATTCCGGATTCGCAGTTCAACTGTGGAGTTTTCAAGTGGTTTTACATGGGCAGGCTGGCCAATGGAAATGTGCGGCTCCTCGGAAAGCATATCCATGACGGGTGTATTTACGAGGTCGTTATGTTCGACCCCATGTCCATAAGCGTAAGCGCGGAAAAGCCGTTCTGCGGCATTATAAGCGTGAAGAAAGTCATAGAGCTGTTTCCGGCGGCGGAGCGTGTTCCGGATTCCATGTACGACAACAGCTATCATCACGGAAGTTATTTTTATGACTGTAACACTACAAATGCGGACTATGTACCGCAGGAAGAAAAGGAAAAGCTGCGGCAGGATTGGGAGGAAGACCCTCAATGGCTTGCTTATTTTCCGTATGTTGTCGGCGATAAGATACATATCGTTGCGACCTCACGCTGTCATATCCATCACTATATTTTCAGTCTGTCCGACTACTCGCAGGTTTCGAAGAAAACCATCGAAACCGACACGCTGCTCCAGATGTATGGCGTGGGATTTAAGTATGAGAGAATCAGCAATTCTTCATCGCAGTACAGATGGTTTTACGGCGCGGGTGTGAACGGCGATTACTGCAATGCGCTGAGCGCATTTGAATGGGACGATAAGTACTTCGTTATTACTAAGTATCCGCTGATAGACGGCAAAGAAGCGACAGGAACAAACAACTTCGGGCAGCTGCGTGTTTTCACCAAGGACGGCAAATCCACGGGCAAGACATGGCAGTATGTCGCTGACGGAACGCTCTCTAATATGACGGCGGCGAGCTTCTGGGGATTTTATGTTGACGAAAAGACGAACACTCCGCTTGTGATTTGCGATAGCTGCAACATTTCCTATTCGCTGCTCGCCCTTGAGATAATCAAAAGCGGCGAGGACTACGGAAGATACAGAATGCGGTTTTCCGCTCCGACTTATGGAAACAGTTATCTGTATTCATACGCGAATCTTATCAAGACTGACGGACTTAATCTGCCACTTTATATTCTGCCATACTATCCGTATTCAAGCGGCAGTCAGCATTTCTTCGGCTTTGCGCTTGGGATATGCAAGCTGTGCCTTACCACAATAAACAACCTGTCCGAGCCGGTGCGAAAACTGGACGGGCAGGTCATGAAAATAACTTACGACATCGTTGACGAATGATTGGAGGGGTCATTATGAGAGAATTCTGGAACACAATTCAGCTTATTTTTACGGCGGTCGGCGGGTGGCTCGGCTGGTTTCTCGGAGGGAGCGACGGTTTGCTTTATGCGCTTATTGCCTTTGTGGTTATCGACTACATAACCGGAGTGATGTGCGCTATCTCGGACAAGAAACTGTCAAGCGCAGTTGGTTTCAAGGGAATATGCAGAAAGGTGCTTATCTTTGCTCTGGTCGGCGGCGGGCATATTCTTGATACTCGGGTTATTGGCGCAGGCTCTGTTCTGCGCACTGCGGTGATATTCTTCTATCTGTCGAACGAGGGTATTTCGCTGCTTGAGAACGCCGCTCACTTGGGTTTGCCCGTTCCGAAGAAACTGAAAGATGTGCTGGAGCAGCTGCATAAGCGCTCGGAAAAGGAGGACGATGATGAAGATTAAAGGTGTTGATTTAAGTTACTGCCAGGAGGGCATCAGCTTTCCTGTGCTGAAACAGGCGGGTGTGAGATTTGCGATTATCCGTGCAGGCTTTTCCACGAAGAAAGATGTGACTATGGGTAAGTTTGTGACCGACTGCAAGAAATATGGCATTGATTACGGGTTTTACTGGTACAGCTATGCTATGAGTATCGAGCAGGCAGAAGCTGAAGCCGAGAAATGTATTTCTGTGATTAAGGGACTGTCCCCGACATATCCCGTATTCTTCGACATGGAGGAGGAAAAGCAGATTGATGATCTGAACACGGAAATCCGCACAAAGATGGCGATTGCTTTCTGTAAAAAGATAAGGCAGGCGGGATTCAAGCCCGGAGTTTATGCAAATCCGTCCTTTATGGAGCATTATTACGACAAGAACAGGATTGTCGGCAAGTATGACATCTGGCTTGCTCACTGGACTAACAGTCCCGACTGCCCGTCAAGTTTCAGCTACGGTCAGACAATGTGGCAGTGGGGTGTGGATAAGATAGGCGGCTATGATGTTGACGGCGATATCTGCTTTACCGATTACAGCAGGAAAAAGCCTGTCGAGAAAACTATAGATCAGCTTGCTGACGAAGTACTTGCCGGCAAGTGGGATAACGGCGCAGAGCGTGAAAGGCTGCTCACCGCCGCCGGATACGACTACAATGCTGTTCAGAAAAAGGTCAATGAAAAGCTATACAGGAAAACTACCGATGAGATTGCTGTTGAGGTTATTGCGGGGCTGTGGGGGAATGGTTCGGCGAGAAAAGAAAAGTTGACGGAAGCAGGGTATGATTACTCGGAGGTGCAGAAACGTGTAAATGAAATGCTCGGATAAAACTTTATAACTACAGCAGTAATGCCCACCTTGGATTTATTTCCTTGGTGGGCATTTTGACTAAGATAAAAAATTGACAAAATGTGTTGGGAAAATGTCAAGACAAAGTTTTTTTAATGTGATATAATGTAATCACAAAAACAAAGGAGGTTTTGCATATGGCAGGCAGAAATATGTTGAATGTGGCTTTGGATTATATTGATGAGCACATTGAATGGAAACCCAATGAGATAATTTGGGGGTTAAGTAAGCAAACGGGGTTTAACTCAAAGTTTTATAAGAATTGCTTTGATGCAGTTCTAGATGAAAGCCTTTTCCTCTATATTAAAATGAGAAAGATCTTCTTCATCTGTAAAAGAATAAAGGAGAACCCCACATATCCATTAAGCCACCTTGCTCTTGATTTTGGCTATAGTGCAGAGTCTGCTATGAGCAGAGATTTTCGTAATATAGTAGATTTTGCTCCCAAACAAGTACTCAAGGAAGATAAGTCTGTGCCTGATAACAGGATGAACGTGTCGGTTAGCAGGATAGAAACAGCATTGAAAAAGGAAAAAACAATTTTGAATAAAGAGGCATTGCGAGAAGAATTTCTTGAAATCCCATATGATTTCATAGAAATGCATAATGACTTCGGCTTTTCAATGGATACTTGCAATGTGATAGCAGATCTTGCTGAAAGGTTGGGGATTCCGCCATACCAATTCGCAAATAGTTGTTTTGATCAGATGGTTAGCTTCCAAAGTGACAGTGATTATGTTCGACCAGAAATCGAAAAATGCATTGATCTTAAGCTTTCATCTGAGAAAGAACTGAAAGATATCTGTGATTTCTTTGATTGTAAGTATTTTGAGGTCGATAGTAGAATGGTTGATTTCTATCGCAAAAGAATTGCAAAGGAGTTGTGCGAAAATGAGTGATAAACTACTACCAAGTAAACATAAAGGAATGGAGCTTTGCGGTGGATATTGTTGCCATGGTATGGGATATGATTTTGAGTATCGTACTGAGGCTGGTAATGAAACCGTAATTATCACCGCTGCAATTCGTATTAACGCCAAGACGAAAAGTGGAAAGAAAATTCTGAATGTTATGGCTGAAAAACAAACATCCCCAATTAAAACCACAATACAGAGGATTGAAAGAGAACACAAAATAGATGTTCGTGAAGGAAAAGGCGTACCACTGTACTCATCCTTTGGACAGTTGTTCGATTAAAAGATTCATATACTTACTAAACCCGTCGAGTTTTTATCGGCGGGATTTTTTATTTTTCTGTCCAATCTCTCTCCTTGCCAAGGCTATAAGGCAGAGGGAAACAAGATCCCTCGGAAAGAGGTGAAATGAATGGAACACAATCTGAGAATAAGTGTTTCAAGAAAGCCGATGAGAAACGATGTCGCGGCTCTGCACACCATATCGTTAAGAGAACGCATACTTCGTTTCCTGTTCGGCAGAAAACAGCAGATTACCATTATCGTACCGGGTGATTCTGTGAAAGAACTGGCAATCTGCAACATTAAGGAAGGAGGAACAGCATGATGGGGAAAATGAGTGAACTGGCAGCAGAGTTATCCGAACTCAAGCATTGCGGCGAGGTGCTTATCAGCTTATCTGAATCAATAATGGCTCTGATTTCTGGTAAAGATACACCGCAGCCGATGGATAAGCCGTCAGCAAAAAAGAAATCCGATAGCGCTATAGTATCGGTCACTCTCGAAAACGTCAGAGCCGTCTGCGCCGAAAAATCCCGCGCCGGGTTCACAGCAGAGGTAAAGTCAATCATCACAAAGCACGGTGCGGACAAGCTGTCTGCAATCAAGCCGGAGGAATATGCAGCAGTCCTCGCAGAGGTGGAGGTGCTTGGCGATGCCGACTAACCACGCAATTCTCTCGGCGTCATCAAGCCACCGCTGGCTCGAATGTCCGCCGTCTGCTAAACTCTGTGCCGAACTGCCGGATACATCAAGCGAGTATGCGCAGGAGGGCACGGACGCTCACACTCTCTGCGAACACAGGCTGAAAGCCTTGCTCGGCAGAGAAACCACCGACCCAACAGAAAACCTCACCTACTACAACGAGGAGATGGAGCGCTGCGCTGTCGAGTACGCTACATACGCTTATGAGCAGGTCGAGAAAGCAAAAGTAGCCTGCAATGACCCCATCGTCCTTATCGAACAGAAACTGGATTTCTCCCGGTGGGTTCCGGAGGGGTTCGGCACAGGTGACTGTGTTATCGTGGCTGACGGTACACTTTCCGTTATAGATTTCAAGTACGGCAAGGGCGTGGAAATCCTCGCAGAGAACAACCCACAGATGAAGCTTTATGCTCTCGGCGCTCTTGAACTGTTTGACGGAATATACGACATATCCGCAGTGAGCATGGCTATATTCCAGCCAAGGCGCGACAACATCAGCGAATACATCATTTCCAAGGAAGAACTGCTCCGTTGGGCAAATGAGGTTCTCGCCCCGACAGCGCAGCTTGCTACTAATGGCAAGGGAGGTTTCAAAGCAGGTGAACATTGTCGCTTCTGCAAGGTCAGAGCGACCTGTCGAAAACTTGCAGAATATAATCTTGCTCTCGCTCGTTACGATTTTGAACCGCCTGCAACCCTTGACGATATAGAGATTGCCGCTATCCTTGCAAAAGCGGACGAGCTTGTATCTTGGGTGACCGATGTAAAAGAATACGCTCTGCGCCAGCGCTCAGCGGTGTTTCATACGATGGTTTCAAGGTAGTAGAGGGTCGTTCAAACCGCAAATACACTGATGAGAATGCCGTTGTTGAAACGGTAAAGGCAGCAGGGTTCGACCCATATGAACACAGTGTTCTCGGTATCACAGCAATGACCAGTCTGCTCGGTAAGAAAAAGTTCAACGAATTGCTCGGCGGGCTTATCGAAAAGCCGCAGGGCAAGCCAACCCTAGTACCCATGTCGGACAAGCGTCCGGCAATCAATACTGCAAATGAAGATTTTAAGGAGGACAACTAATATGTCAAAGTTCACAAATCCCACCAAGGTTATTACCGGTCCCAACACAAGATTCAGCTACGCGAACGTATGGGAAGCGAAATCCATCAACGGTGGCGCACCGAAGTTCAGTGTATCACTTATCATTCCTAAGGCGGATACCAAGACGGTCGAGAAGATCAAGGCGGCTATCGAAGCGGCTTACAAGGAGGGTGAGTCCAAGCTCAAGGGCAATGGTCGCTCCGTTCCTGCGCTTTCCGCTATTAAGAATCCGCTCCGTGACGGCGATACAGAGCGCCCCGATGATGAAGCGTACGCTAACAGCTACTTCATCAACGCTAATTCTGCAACCGCTCCCGGTATCGTGGACGCTAATTGCAGTCCCATTCTGGAGCGCAGCGAGGTTTACAGCGGCGTGTACGGCAGAGCATCCATCTCATTCTACGCATTCAACTCCAACGGCAACAAGGGTATCGCCTGCGGTCTGAACAACCTGCAGAAGCTGCGCGATGGCGAGCCGCTTGGCGGCAGAACCCGCGCCGAGGACGATTTTGCAACAGAGGCAGAAGCTACCCCCAGTTCCGATGATGATTTTCTGTCTTGAGGAGATACACGATGATTACAACTGAAAGCATTTTGCTTGCTATCTGCTTTGGATATGTGCTTGGAGATACACTTTCTAAGCTGGTCGTGGTTGTTTCTGATGTTGTCAGTAGCATTAAGCGCCGCAAGCAAACTAAAACTGACAAGTAATACAAACAGGGCGGCAGGAGCTATCTTGCCGCTTTTTTGAGGTGAACTATGGATAAAATCAAAACACTGTCAATCGATCTGGAAACATTCAGTGATATTGACCTTGCAAAATGTGGTGTGTACAGATATGTTGAATCACCCGCATTTGAGATACTTCTGTTCGGAGTTTCCGTGAACGGCGGTGATGTTGTGGTGTACGATCTTGCGCAGGGCGAGAAAATACCCGCAGAAATTCTCGCTGCTCTGATTGATGACATCGTTATTAAATGGGCGTTCAACGCGACATTTGAAAGAGTATGTCTGTCAAAATATCTCGGTTTGCCGTCCAGAGAGTATCTTGACCCGACTTCGTGGAGATGTTCGATGGTGTGGTCGGCATATATGGGACTTCCGCTGTCGCTTGCAGGCGCAGGCGCAGTTCTGGGTTTATCGGAACAGAAACTGAAAGAGGGCAAAGACCTCATCAAGTATTTCTGCGTCCCCTGCGCCGCTACCAAGGCAAATGGCGGCAGAACAAGAAATCTCCCGATACACGCCCCGGAGAAATGGGTGCAGTTCAAGGCGTACAACAAGCGCGATGTCGAGGTCGAAATGTCGATACAGGACAAGCTGCGGAAGTTCCCCGTACCGGATTTTGTTTGGAAAGAATACACTCTTGACCAGCAGATAAACGACCGTGGGATTGCTCTGGATATGGCTGTTGTTGAGAATGCAATACGGTTTGACGAGCGGTCAAAGGCGCTGCTCTCGTCAAAAATGCAGGAACTTACTTCGCTCGAAAATCCGAACTCGGTTCAGCAGATGAAACAGTGGCTTTTTGAGAACGGACTTGAAATAGACACTCTCGGTAAGAAAGCCGTTTCAGAACTACTGAAAACCGCACCGCCGCAACTTGCAATGGCGCTTGAACTTCGTCAGCAGCTCGCAAAATCCTCCGTAAAGAAATACCAAGCGATGAAAAACGCTGTCTGCGCTGACGGTCGAGCACACGGAATGTTTCAGTTCTACGGCGCAAACCGTTCCGGCAGATGGGCAGGTCGGCTGATACAGTTACAGAACCTCCCGCAGAATCATATCCCCGACCTTGAACAGGCACGGGAGATTGTTAAAAGCGGAAACTATGAAGCCATCGAACTGCTGTATGATGATATTCCGGACACGCTTTCGCAGCTTATCCGCACGGCGTTTGTTCCGAAATCGGGAATGAAATTCGTGGTTTCAGATTTTTCAGCAATAGAGGCAAGAGTGCTGTCGTGGTTTGCTAGCGAGAAATGGAGGCTTGACGTATTCAAGTCCGGTGGAGATATCTATTGTGCGTCTGCAAGTCAGATGTTCCGTGTCCCCGTTGAAAAGCATGGTGTCAATGGACATCTGCGGCAGAAAGGTAAAATCGCAGAGTTGGCGCTCGGTTATGGCGGTTCGGTCGGCGCTCTGAAAGCTATGGGTGCATTGGAGATGGGTTTGTCAGAAGATGAATTACAGCCGCTTGTGGATATGTGGCGCAGTTCCAACCCGAATATTGTTCGATTCTGGTGGGAAGTCGACCGCTGCGTGAAGGATACAATACGACAAAGGCTTCGCACAGACACACATGGCATTCAGTTTGAATATCAGAGCGGAATGCTGTTTATCACGCTGCCGAGCGGCAGACGGATTTCCTACGTCAAGCCCCGTATCGGCGAGAATAAGTTCGGCGGCGAATCCGTCACTTACGAGGGCGTTGGTGCAACGAAGAAGTGGGAGCGCATTGAAAGCTACGGACCTAAGTTCGTGGAGAACATCGTTCAGGCGGTCAGCCGGGATATTCTCTGCTCTGCTATGCGGACGCTGCGGAATTATCGGATTTGCGGTCACGTGCACGATGAACTTATCATCGAATGCCCGATAGATACAAATGTATCTGAAATCTGCGAGATGATGGGTAGAACTCCACCGTGGGCAGAGGGGCTTCCGCTCCGTGCCGATGGGTACGAATGCAGCTTTTACAAAAAAGATTGAGGTAATATGTCCAAGAACACCTTCTGCCAAGGCTATAAGGCAGGAGGTGTTTTCATGTATAACAATTTTACGACCCGCATGAATGAGGTAGAGAAAAACGCTGAAAATCTGCCTGTCAGAACCGAACCCGATATACAAGCAATTTCAAAACAGATTACGCAGGAAGAAATTCAGCGTGATTTCGACTATTATATGGCGCAGCGTGTCGCAGAGCAGTTGAAGAATGCCGGACTTATTTCTATTGACGAATTCGACAAACTGACCGCTATTAACCGCCGTACTTTTTTACCTATGAATGTCGAGATATTACCGAAAATACGTTGATTATATCTCGGTTTAGAGTTAATATGTCAACACTGAAGAGAGGTGAAAAAAGTGAAAACTGTAACAAAAATCGAATCCAACCAACGTACTACGGGCTCTGAGAAAAAGCTCCGTGTTGCGGCATACTGCCGTGTGTCGACAGGTTCTGACGATCAGCTCGAAAGCCTTGCTGAACAGAAAAAGCACTATGAAACCTACATTCAGGTGCATGAAAACTGGTATTTTGCGGGACTATACTATGATGAGGGAATAAGCGGTACTAAAAAGGAAAAGCGCTCTGAACTTATGCGGCTGCTTTCCGATTGCGAAGCGGGTCAAATCGACTTTATCATCACAAAGTCCATAAGCCGATTTGCGAGAAATACCACTGACTGCCTTGAAATGGTGCGAAAGCTGCTTGCAATAAATGTAGCAATATATTTTGAAAAGGAAAATATCAACACTACTTCAATGGAAAGCGAGTTGGTACTTGCGGTTCTCAGCAGCCTTGCAGAGAGCGAATCCGTATCAATATCCGGCAATGAAAAGTGGTCGATAAGACAGCGGTTTCAGAGCGGTACATATAAAATGAACCCACCGCCGTATGGTTACAGGTGGAATGGCGAACAGCTTGAAGTAAATAATGACCAAGCGGAAATTGTTAAGCGTATTTTTGCTGAATTTCTCTCGGGAAAAGGAGTAATGCACATTGCAGGAAACCTGGACTCGGATAATATTGTCCCTGCCCGTGGAAAGCACTGGTGTCAGTCGAGTATTCTCAGAATTCTGAAAAATGAGAATTACACAGGAAACGCAGTTTTTCAGAAAACCTTTACCGATGAGTCTTTTCGCCGCTGTGTGAATTACGGACAGTTGGATAAGTACCTTGTTGCTGATCATCATGAGGGAATAATCAGCAAGGCTGACTTTGATTCAGCCGCAGCTCTGATAGACAGACACGCCGTTGAAAAGAACGTTACTAAGGGTAGCCACAAGTATCAGCTGCGGTATTGCTTTTCGGGAAAGATAGTCTGCGGTGAGTGTGGCGCTACGCTAAAGCACAGGACTCACAGACTTGGCAGTGAAACGTATGAAGCGTGGTGCTGCAGCACTCACATATATAATAAGGAAAGCTGCTCGATGAAGTTCATCAGGGACGATGACATCAAGCTCGCTTTTGTTACAATGATGAATAAGCTGGTTTTCGGTCACAAGCTGATTTTGAAGCCGTATTTGCTGACATTACGCAGTTCGTCAACGGACAGCAGCATTCAGCGAATACAGCAGCTTCGGCTGTTGATCGAACAGAACACGGGTCAGCAGGAAACTCTTACACGACTTATGGCGAACGGTTTCATTGATAGGGCGCTTTTCGGTCGGGAGCTGAACGCAATAATGGCTCAGACCGATGAATACCGTGCTGAAATTGATACGCTCAGCAGTTCAGTCACAGGAGATGGCGCAAAGCTGAAAGAAACCGAGCGGCTTATAAAGCTGGTCGAGCGTGGGAGAATATTCACGGAATTTGACGCAGACTTGTTTTCAAAACTGGTTGACCGCATTTGTGCATTTTCTCGCAATGAGATCGGCTTTGTGCTGAAATGCGGATTGACGCTCAGAGAAAGGATTGGTGAGTAGAATGGAGCATATTCCGTACGGCTATCGTATTGAGAACGGAAAAGCGGCGGTTGATGAAACTGCGGCAGAGCAGGTTCGGAGATTATTTGAAAACTACCTCAGCGGCGATTCGCTGAAAAAAGCGGCCGAAAACGCAGGTATCACAGGAAATCACGGCACTATCAAACTGATGTTGCAGAACCGCCGCTACCTGGGAGATGAGTTTTATCCTCCGATAATCAGCGAGGAGATTTTTAACGCCACAGTGGAGGAGCTTCAAAGCCGTGCCGAGCGGCTCGGCAGAAACAGTCATGTAAGAAAAGAACGGTCGGTGAATGTCCCTGTGCAGTTCACTTTTATAAGCGCAGAGGATTATTTTGAGGACCCTGTTCAGCAGGCAGAATATATGTATGGATTGATAAAGACAGAGGTGACGAACATTGAGTAATATAACGATAATCCCGGCAAGACCCCAGCGGGCTAACTCACAGCAGAATGAAACGGAAAAACCAAAGCTTCGGGTGGCTGCGTACTGTCGCGTCAGCACGGACAGCGATGAGCAGGCGACTAGCTACGAAGCCCAGGTGTCGCATTATACAGAGCAGATCACCCGAAACCCCGAATGGGCATTTGCGGGTATTTATGCCGATGATGGTATCTCCGGCACGAATACCAAAAAGCGTGAGGAATTCAACCGTATGATAACCGACTGTATGGACGGCAAAATCGATATGATTATCACAAAGTCCATCAGCCGATTTGCACGAAATACGCTTGACTGTCTTAAATACATACGTCAGCTTAAAGAACGTAATATTCCCGTATTCTTCGAGAAAGAGAACATCAACACCCTGGACGCAAAAGGCGAGGTTTTGCTTACGATAATGGCTTCGCTTGCACAGCAGGAGTCTCAGTCGCTCAGTCAGAATGTGAAACTCGGCTTGCAGTTCCGCTATCAGCGTGGGGAAGTGCAGGTCAACCACAGCCGTTTCCTCGGCTACACCAAGGACGAGAACGGCAGGCTTGTAATTGATCCGGAGCAGGCAGAGGTAGTGCGGAGAATTTACCGTGAGTACCTTGAGGGTTACAGCACCGATAAAATCGCCGCCGGCCTGGAGCGTGACGGAATACTCACCGGCGCAGGTAATCCTCGTTGGCACACAAGCACGGTAGCAAAGATACTGCGCAACGAAAAGTACATGGGCGATGCACTTCTTCAAAAGACATACACGGTGGATTATCTTTCCAAAAAGCGCATAAAGAACAACGGAATAATGCCGCAGTACTATGTCGAGAACGACCACGAAGCAATTATTCCAAAAGAGATTTTTATGCGGGTGCAGGATGAACTTGTGCGCCGCAGGCTTGTAAAGGTCAGTCCGAATGGGAGAAAGCACGGTTTCAGCAGTAACCATGTGTTTTCACAGATGATAGTCTGCGGGGAGTGCGGCGAACTGTTTCGCCGTGTTCACTGGAACAATCATGGCTGCCGCTCAATTGTCTGGCGGTGTCTTAGTCGGTTACAACCGACTGGAGTGATTTGCCATGCCCGTACGGTAAACGAGGAAGTGCTGAAAAATGTGGTCGTGCAGGCATTCAATGAGCTCATCGGCAGCAGAAGCACCTATCAAAAACGGCTTCGGGATAACCTTGCAAGGGTACTTTGTGGGTATGAAGACGAGCAGGCTTTGGAGATAGACAAGCGGTTGGCTGAACTTCAGCAGGAGCTTATCAACCACGCTTCCCGCAAGGAGGACTACAACGACATCGCCGATGAGATATTCCGGCTTCGTGAGATGAAACAGAAGAACTTCACCGACACCGCCGTCCGTGACGAGCAGGTCAAGCGTATCAATGAGTTAAACGAGTTCATTGAGCAGCAGGATTCCGAGCTTACCGAATTTGACGAGAGCCTTGCCCGGCGGTGGCTTAAGGAGATTGTCGTCTGGGACGATAGGGTTTCTGTGGAGCTGAAGTCGGGGGTTATTATTGAGATTGAAATATGATTTTTGAATATGTACGAACCCCTCTCAGCTGTAATGGTCGGGAGGGCATTTTGTTACTTTCAGCAATTGATTCCTTTTCTGAAACACCATAATAAACAATCTTCAACATATCTCAAAAGCAAAAGTGCATCCTCTTTGCTTACAACATCTTCATGATGGGTTCCGAGTCCTGACATTGCACTGTACATAGTTTGAAATAATCTAAATCTATTAGCACCTTTTTTATTATCAAGCCAATAAGTATATATTTTCTTTATTGATGTTAACTGTGCTCCATTATCAGTTATTGTTTCACCAGTTGCACCGAGAATGCCTTTAACATAATCGCTATTTGTTGTATCTAGTTTTTTGAAGAAGTTCTCAAGTAATGACCTACAATTCTCAATGCAGCTAACATACTGACCAGAGCCAAAATTAGAGATAGCTTCATTATATAGAACTATTAAGTCTGGATGATGAACATTTAGCATTGAGTGTAAGTAAGAGATGTCTTGATTTCTTTGCTGAACACCACCTGTCGTAGGCACGATCGAGTAATGCTTTGTTTTATAATTAAAGTCATCGTTTTCAATCTTAAACATCAACTCGTATCCTATTACCTCCAGATAATTTGATAGCTGCTCAAATAGTTTATCTTCTATATTATAAATGCCATCAAGTATAAGATTTAAAAATCTTAAAAGGGCTTCCTCATCTGATTCTATTTTTTTACAAATAACCATGCAAGCATATTCTGGATTATAGTTATCATTGTCATTTCGATAGCCCCTGTTGAACCAATATGGGCAAAATTTATCACCATAGTCTTTCAAGAATGATGATAAACCAGCTTTCAATAATAGTATCTCTCCATCATCGTTATTATCAATCTGACGCCTCATTAGTTTTCCAAAAATACTATAAATATTTGAACGAGCTATCCTGTCTTTTGTATCAATTAAATTGCTCAATATAAACACCTCCAAATTAATATGCAATATTTATTTTTCCAGAAATCAAAAAGGAATTAGTTATTAGCGCCTGTTCATCATAAATATTATTTTTGTTATAAAAGGAGCCCATCCACACCAATTCATTTTGAAAAACATATAACAACAAATCAAATGATGAACTTAGCAATTTGTTCTCAACAACAGCTTGAGAAGATAAAATGAAAGCTTTTATATACTTTTTTCCTTCTCTTATAGCAGTTGTAATTCGGTGATTTCCATCAATAACAAGTTCTTTGTATGTTTTTCCTATCATAAATGGAACTATAATTATTGGCTTGTCATTTTCTACGTTTTTTTCTGTTTCAGTCCAACTAATGGTTCTATGTGAAGTGAATTCGCCAATTTCTATATCTTGTGTATCGGCTTCGCTAACATTGTTAATCTTTAACATCTGAATAATTCGTGAAACGCGAAAATGAATATACATATCATTTGTTTTCATTTTCACTAATGCTTGGAATATTTCAGGTGCTTCAAGTTTTTCCTTTAATAGTAGTTCTCGATTATTAGGATCAAAATATGAACTCACTGAAATTGAATCTGCATTCATAAGTTCATTAACCCATGTATCAACATACTTTTGCTGAATAGTCTTATCATGAAATATATTCAATTCCATTAATTCATTTCTCATTTTCTGATAATCTATAGAATACTTCTGTCCAGTTATCATATTAATAGGCATGATGTGTTCTCCTTTTCAAAACATATTATGCGAACATAACTTCTTTACAAATAAGTGATGAAATAAATATCATATTGTTACAGCTTTCCCGCCCACCATCACACCACTTTCGCACACCCGACCCACGCCCCGTGTATCGCTGCGAAACTGCTGTCACCGCAGACATATTACCCTATACGCCAAATCGCCATATTCCACCAAAACAGTGTGGTCTGCCCAACACGCACAAACCGCACCGTTAAGCCACCTATCCCGATTTACTCCGTTTTCCGTGACATCGAAACCACACACTCCACGTGCCTCGTATGCGGGAACATATCAAACGGCTGAATATCGGTCACTGTGTACTTTTTCGTTAGCGTTTTCAGATCCCTCGCCTGCGTAGCCGGATTGCAGGAAATATAAACTATTCTTTCCGGTGCGATTTTTACGAGCGAGTTTAAAAACTTCCTGTCCGCTCCCGTTCTTGCAGGGTCGAGAATCACTGCGTCATAATGCGTGCCGAGCTTTGCCTTCTTTTCAAGAAATTCGCCTGCATCGCCCCGGTTAAAAGCAATGTTGCGGGTAAGCCCGTTTTCGTGACAGTTCTTTACTGCGTCACGGACGGCTGATGCGTTGTATTCGATGCCCTGTACCTGCTTTACATAGTCAGACGCTATTATGCCTATAGTGCCTATTCCGCTGTATGCGTCAAGCAGAACGTCCTTCTTCGTGAGCTTCGCCGCCTTTATAGCGTAGTCGTACAGCTTTTCGGTCTGTGCGTGATTTATCTGATAGAACGAGTGCGGAGATATTCTGAATCTTTTTCCGCAAAGAATATCCGTAATGTATCCCTCGCCGTAAAGCACCTCGTTATTTTCTCCGAGAAGAAGCATTTCGGGAGTGCGGTTTACCGAGAATGTCACGGTCGTAATATCCGGGAACCGTTTTACAAGCGCTTTCACAAAATCGTGCTTTTTAGGGAACATTGAGTTTCCGCCGACAAGAGTAACCAGTATCTCTCCCGTATTCTTTCCGACACGGACAAGCACATGACGTAAAAAGCCACGCTCCGTACCCTCGTCATACGGTTGTAGCTTGAACGATTTAAGTAATCCTCTTATGCTTACTATTATCTCGTCCGCACGTTTATCGTCAAGCATACAGCTGTCAATTCCGACAATGCCGTTTCTGGACGACTGATATACGCCGGAGATTATCCTGCCGTTTCTGTCAGAGCGGAATACCGCCTGCACCTTGTTTCTGTAGTTATACGGGTCGTCTGCGCCTATAATTTCAGATACCTTGCCGAAACCGCCGAGCAGCTTTTCGGTATCCTTCTGCTTCCATTCAAGCTGCTGTTCGTATGTCATGTTGGACAGCTGACAGCCACTGCATTTTTTCGCAACGGGACATTTCTTGTTTGCCATTTATATTTCCTGTTCTTTCTCCAAAAATTCTTCAAGACCCTCAAGACGCATTTTCATATCTTTCCTTCCAAGCTCATAAACGCTTTTCAGCCTTTCGGGATTTCTCTCCGTTCTGCTTATCGTTATCGGCTCAGACGGACGGATAATAAACACCTTGCCGCTTTGTTCAAGTTCGCATAGCTTGTCTATGCTTTCGTTGTAGACATTGTGACGGTTTTCAAGCGCATTGCACAAGTCGGGGAATTTACCGTAGAACGAGCGTATCAGCAGTTTGTTCATCGGCTTTTTGCGGTAGTTCATATCACGTGTGAGGATTACCACCTGTTTTTTGTATCCCATTTCGGAAAAATGCTCAAACGGTATGCTGTCGGAAATTCCTCCGTCAAGATACGCCCTGCCGCCGATTATAACAGGCTTTGATATAAACGGCATCGAAGCAGAAGCACGGAGCATTTCCATATCCCGAAGTACGCTTTTTACCTGCAGATACTCCGGCTTTCCCGTTTTTACATCGGTCACCGTTGCATAAAACGGCACGCCCGATTTCTGATAGGCTTCGTCATCGAATATATCAAGCTCGTTCGGCACTTTGTAATAGGCATATTCCGTGTTGAAAAAGTCACCGCTTTTAAGTAGCGGCTTTATCCCCATGTAGTTCCTGTCGCCGTTGAAGCGGCAGTTGTAGCGGATGACCCTGCCGTCCTGTCTTGACAGAAAATTCACTCCGAACACCGCACCTGCCGATGTTCCTATTATCCCGTCAAAATTTATATCGTTTTCAAGAAGTACGTCAAGTGCGCCTGCCGTGTACATTCCACGCATAGCGCCGCCTTCAAGCACAAGTCCTGTTTTCATATTGTTCTCCGTTAAATTTATTTGCCGTATTCGTTGTCAAACTCTTGTATTTCTCTGAGCATATCCTCAGTGCTGTCATCGCTCATATCGTACCATTCCATCTTTTTCAGGTACTTGCCGAGCCAGCTGTCGTGAAGCGCATTTGCCGCGATTCCGACTTCGCTGAAAGAATCGTTACCGTCCCCGATAACAAAAGTAAGCCGCTTATTATCTGTCGGCACTTCTTTAAAATTACACCCTGCAAACGCTTCTCTTACTGTCTTATATACCGCATCCAAATCGTGTTGCTGTAAGCTCAGCACTTTTTTATCGTCTATTTCCACTGTGATTTTGTATAAGTAATCCATGCCTGCCGCCTTCTCGGGTAATATATTTTTAGTACCGCCATATTTGACAACATCCGCCCGATACGCTATAATATTCAGTGCGATAAGCGGATGCGCTGTGATAATATTCTATCACTTTTCGATAATATTTGCAATACGAAAAAGTCCGCCCGAAAGGAAATAATAAACAATATGGCTGAAATAATAGATGTTGCCGATATAAATATACCCGAGCTTGAAATATACACTCACCTGACAGATGCACGGCTTCGCAAGGTGTACGAGTATGAACACGGAATATTCATAGCCGAAAGTCAGACGGTTATAGAAGTAGCCCTTGACGCAGGCTGTAAGCCGATTTCGATGCTCACAGACAGAAAGTATATCAATGACCGTGCAAACAGTATAATAGAGCGGTGCGGTGATATTCCGGTATATACCGCCGACAGCAAGATAATGTCCGGGCTTACAGGCTATGAGCTGACACGGGGAATGCTGTGCGCTATGGAGCGCCCTGCGCCGAAAAGGGCAGAGGAGCTTTGCAGAAACGCACGCAGGATTGCCGTACTCGAAAATATAGCCGATGTCAGCAACACAGGAGCAATAATTCGCTCTGCGGCGGCACTCGGCATAGACGCTGTGCTGATAACCCCGTCCTGCTGTGACCCTCTTTGCAGGAGAGCCATAAGAGTAAGTATGGGAACGGTATTTCTTATCCCGTGGGGATATATCGGAGAGGATGAGCATTGGTGGCAATCACACGGCCCCGCATATCTGGGTTCTTTGGGCTTTAAAACAGCGGCAATGGCGCTTACCGATAACTCGGTAAGTATTGATGACAAGACGCTTCAGAGCGAGGAACGACTTGCTATAATACTCGGCTCTGAGGGCTACGGACTGTCGCAGAAGACTATAGACGGCTGTGATTATACGGTAAAGATACCGATGTATCACGGTGTCGATTCGCTCAACGTCGGTGCGGCGGCCGCTGTCGCATTCAGAGAGCTGAGAGTAAGAGAATAATAAAAGGGCTGAATTGCGATCAAGCAGTTCAGCCCATATTTTATGCTATTTTCTGCAGCACGGAGAATATCTTGAATCCAAATTTCCTGTCGATAAGATTCCCTGCAATGCTCACACCCTTGCCCATTGTGAAAGCGGCAACTATAGTACCTATGCCCAGTCCGTCAAGATGACCCAGACAGAAGAACGTAAGTCCCGCCGTTACCGCAAGGCAGGATACATCGAAGCCGATTTTGATTTTTGAGTAGCTGACCTTTGTTATATCCGCAAGCTCACGGGGAAATAAGTCGGTAGGTGTTATTGGGAGCAGACAGCGGTTTGATATGGCTATGCCGAAGCAAAGAATAATATAGCTCAGTATAAAATACACAATCCGCATCGTTATATTGTCAGGCAGTATATTTATCCACAGTTCATGCACATCAAGCAGCTTTCCGAATACAAAGCCTACAACAAAGCTGAAAAGATATGACGGTACAAACCGCTTTCTCATAATCATCAGGCTAAGCACCAGAAGCCCCTGAAATATGTATGTCCACGTTCCAAGCGACAGTACAGGAAGCACTTCGGAAAACGCAAACGGTACGCTTGATATAGTCGAAATACCTGCTCCGGAATACAGCATCAGCACCACACCAAAGCTGTTTATTATCACTGCAAACAATAGCGCAAGCTCGCCGTGAACAGCAATTTTAGTTATGGAAGAATTGTCATTCTTCACTTTTTATGTCTTCTTTCCTTGTTCTTTTTATCTTATATCGTTCTTTTAAGAGCGTTTTCGTCCTCTTCTGACAGAGGCGTATAATAATTCTCTTGACCGCTTTCAATGTCGATAACAGCTACAGTCTTGTCCATTCCGAGTATCATTTTTCCGTCTTTTATTACCATACTGCGTGCAGTCTGATAATTTTTTTTGCGAAAGCTGATAACAGAAAGATTATTTTCGGAAATACATAAAAGTTCTGCTTTCGGTACAAAACTATTTTCTGTTTTCTCTGTTCCCGAAATCAATAGATATGCACCTTTTTCTGTATAAAACGATGCGTTGAATGAAAGTTCACAATTGTGAAAAATTCTTTTATAGCTATAGTCATCATTCTCATAAATATCTGTATGTCCTATGCTCATATGTGATAACGAATCTACAGCATATATTTTATTACAAAATTCAAATACTTCTATGAAATTACCATTAATTTTTCTTCCTGAAGGTAAAGTCAGAGTGCCACCGAATTCTCCACGGTCAGCAGAAATAAAATCTCCCTTTGTGGTATGGAACACTTCATTTCTTTTGTGATAATATGACAGATAAGTTTCGCTATCATACAGGATATTACCGTCTTTGTCGGAAACGATGTTTATTATTTCTGGAATCCACACAGCATGGTGAGCACAATCGCTTATATAAATTTTTAAACCGTTTTTATGCTGAGCAGCATATTCACTGCTGTAATATTTTCCGCAAAGGGCAGAATCAATATGTCGCAGTTTTTTTATATTCCGAAATCTGTTGTTTGCACTCATCTTATAAAATTCGTTCTTACCGCCGCACTTGTATCGGGCAGTGCAATGTCATTTTTTCTGCCGAGCTCAAAGCACTTCATTATCCATGCCATGTTCTTTGCAAGGTTCTGCATTGTCTGCATACCCTCAAGATCATGTTCGGCTTCACCGGGTACTCTGCCGTATACCATGTTCCAGTAGGTAGAGCCGACAACAGGCATCTGTGCTATGCCGAAATACTTGTTCAGACAATCGAACGATGCTGAACTGCCTCCTCGTCTTGCAACCGCAACCGATGCACCGGGCTTGAATCTGAAAGCCGCACTGCCTGCGTAGAATGCTCTGTCAAGGAATGACAGTATACGTCCGCTCGGGTGAGCATAATATACCGGTGTACCGAACACAAATCCGTCCGCTTCTTTAGCTTTTGCTATAAACTCATTAACATCGTCATCGTTGAAAGCACAGCCTTTTTCACTGCACTGTCCGCAGCCTATGCAATCTCTGACAGGCTTTCCGCCCATCTGGAATATCTCATATGAAATGCCCTCGTTTTCAAGCGTCCTGCCTACTTCAAGCAGTGCGGCATTGGTATTGCCGTTCGCCTTCGGACTGCCGTTGAGCATCAATACCTTCATTAAAATCGCTCCTTCAAATAATATATTGCAATTTTGCGTTACAGATTATATCACCTTGAATAAAAATAGTCAAGGCAAAATTTACCGCATAATTTCATGCTGTTTATCATTCCGTCATTCCCACAACCTGCCTATACATTTCCTCATCGTCATAAATAAGATAAAAGTCGGTCGGAACAAAGTATCTCTCCTGCAATACCAAGCTCAGTTCATCCGCAAATTTCTCCGTGCTTTCATACTTACGGGTAACGACCTTTTCGCTGTCTGTCGGATAAATTTTAAGTGCGGTATCGTTAAATATTCTCTGCCATAATTCGCTGTGTCTGCCGCAGAAATGATACTCGGTTTTGCCGAACTGAGTTATAATCTGCAACGCCTCGTTTTCTATAAATTCGCTGTTATCGGTGTTGTTTACAATATAGAATATCTGCGCAATATGTTCCTTTACGGGTGTAATTGAACCTGTAAGCAATTCGGCACTGTACAGATTATCCCGCAGCTTTTCACATCTGTCCATATTATTCTTCCTCCGGGTAAATTATGCCGTGTTCCTGCCTGAACCTTGTCATTATCTCCATAACATCGGCGGTGTAGTCAAGGCACATTACGTTTTTGTCGCCGTTTACCGCCTTTTCCATATCGGTTATTTCATAGTAAAGCGCGTCGGAATTTTCACCTGCGCCGACAAGCTCCGTCCTGCCGTCTGTAAAGGTTATTTTTGCTTCCCACGCTCTCGGATATTCCATGATTTCAATATAGCCGTTTTCGCAGGAGATCATAGCATGCTTGGGCTGTTTTGAATGGAGCGACAGCATAACGGTTGCCATCTGCCCCTCCTTATCCGACAGCAAAAGGCTCGCCTGTTCGTCAACTCCCGTCGGTGCGGTTTTAAGCTGTGACAGCATATTGTCCGGCTTTGAATCGAAAAACCAACGGATAACAGACAAGGCATACACGCCTATATCAAGCATCGCACCGCCTGCAAGGCTTCTGTTGAAAAAACGGTTTTTCATATCGTATTCCTTGAAACTGCCGAAATTCATTGTGATAAGATTCACTCTGCCGAGTGTGCCGCTTTTCAGAATTTCATTCAGCTTTTTATATATCGGCATATGATAAACCGTCATAGCTTCACCGATTACAACGTTGTTTTCGTCGGCAAGTGTGATAAGCTCACCGAGTTCGTCACTGTTCAATGTTATCGACTTTTCAACAAGGATATGCTTTTTGTTTAAAATCGCTTTCTTCATAAAGCCGTAATGCGTGTTATGCGGAGTGGTGATGTAGATTATATCGACATCGGGGTCGGTGAACATTTCATCATAGCTGTCATACACCTTGCCGATATTGTATTTTTCGGCAAAAGCCACAGCCTTGCCGTGCGTTCTGTTGCCTACGGCGAACAGATTTCTTCCGTTTTTCTGCATTGCGGCGGCTGTTTCGTTTGCGATAACGCCCGTGCCGAGTACCGCCCAGTTGTAGTTTTTCATAATATGCTCCTTTTAGATACGGCGGTTGAAAACAAAGCTTCCGCCGGCGGTTAGAATCAACCGTAAGCAAAAGTCAGGTTTATGAATTGATTCCGTTAGCTCAGTGGATTTCATTTAAACATATATTATGTTTTGCGGTAATTATTTTCTACCACCACATACACTGTGCAATGGACAAGATAAATCGCAAGATATTCTTCTAGAATCAGATGATTTTGGATCGTATTCTTTTGCTGGTTTCCCGTATGGACACATAGCGGTTCCCCAAAGACAATCCTTTGAAGATTTTCGGCTTTTTTTATCGGCGTTATTATCGCTTCTTGAAGGTCGTTCATAGTAGTAAGATTCTTCTTGCTCCACTTGTCGTTTTCTTTCCGCTTCTGCCATTCGTCTTGCCGCTTCATTTCGTTTTTCTTGTTGTTTTTGCAAGTACTGTGAATATGCGTATATTCCATTATCGGTCAAACTGAACGATGATTTACTCATATAATCAGCAATAAACGTAAAAACGGGCAAATCGGATTCTTTATAATTTATAAAGCTTATGGGAATATCAAGCAAAGTCCGTAATTGAAGTGCCCTGTCATTAAAATATGAAATATACTTTTCCATATCAGCTTTAATTTGTTCGACGCTCCATCCTATGCACATCTTATACCACAAAGGAGGATACATACCGATAATATCCTTGAGAACGGAATGAAAAAGATTCTTATCAATTTGCAAGCGGTTGTCAAACATTTGTTGTAGCCGTTTATAATCTTCAGTTTCAAAAGCACCTCGGAACATTTTTGACCAAACAGTCTGTGGAGGCGTAACCAAACCTTTATAATCGTATTCGAGTTTTTTTATTGCTTCTTTCATTTTTATTGCACAATTCTCGCAGTACTCTCCCTGTTTAATAAGAGCTAATTGTAATGCATGATTATATGGCAGTTCGTTTTTATCTACATTATATGTATGATAAACATAAATATGGCTTGTAAACGGAATGGATACCTCATTATGCAGTTCAGAATTTAAAGGTGTGTCATTTGCAGTTTCAGGTACATCAATTTTAAGCTTCAATAAATTAAATTTATCTGTACACTGCAGATCTGATACGGTTACACTTTTTTCGTCTTTGTATATATTATATAAAGCGTTTTCTATTTCTTTTGTTTCTACCGGATTTGTACATGAAATTTGTATTTTAAAAGAATACTCAACCGGGAAAGAGTTCAAAGAGTAACTATATTCCGTAGGTTCACCATCTTTATCGAAATTAGTGTATTTTTTGCTGTTAAAAATGAACTTATATGACGGAATAACGATGATATATTTGTCGGGAATTTCGATTGTTTCATTTGGTATTTTATCTTTATTTTTTATAAGAATTGCGATTCCGAAGGTACTGCCGCCATATACCGATATGCCTAATTCATCAGCATAACTGTTTTTAATATCTGATACAATAGCGTCGGTATAGTGGTTAATAATTTTATCACCGGATGCACTTAAAATTTTCTTTAATCGGTTAATTCTTTTCTCTTCCTCTTGCCTTTTAATTTCAGCCTGTTTCTCCAAAGCTTCCTTTTCAGCTTTTTCTTTTATAATTTTTTCTTTGTATATTTCAGTTGCTTCGATGAGATTACATTCCTTATCATTCATAGTTTGGTAACAGAACTTAAAGGCATGTTCTTTAAGTTCGAGCTTTTCTTTACATATACTTTCAAAGGTGTACATTTCCGTGATTTGTGAAATAATATCTTTATATTTATCTTGTAATTCGTTATAACGTAATCTCAAAATTTCTGACATGTTAGAAATTTTATCTTCTGTCGTTTTAAAATTGCTCAGAGTGTCTGTTGACAAGACTTCTGATATTTGGTTTTCAAGACATAATGCAGCCTCATCCAGTATAGCTAAATGCTTCATTATCTGCTTTGCAGTACAGTTATCTAATTCTATCCTGATTGGATTGACAATATCTTTATGTAAAAAAACATGCTCCACCTTGAATTTAAGAATACTCTGAAAAAGATCGGCATTATCAGAGCTTTTTCGTTCAGGCTTCTCATCAGTAAGTAGAAAAATATCAGATGATGAACAGCGTGGGTCATTTATTAAATCATAAACAGGTTTAGGCTCACTTAAAGATTTGTTAAGGACATCTTCGAGTGAAATTATATCATCAATATTGTCAGACAATATGGTTATGACATAAAAACTATCCACACAAATTTCATTTTTTAAATCGGATTTCTGCCAGTATTCATTTAAAACATAATTGCTTTTGGAAAATAATTTTAAAACAGGAAAACTGCAAGTTCCGTCTGAAAGACTGTTTTTAAGCTTTTTATTGTCAGAAGGTGTGTTCAAATAAAAATGACAAGCATCCAACGAAAAAAGTTTCTTCAAGTATTCCAGCACGGTATTATCAAAACTGCTCATTATAATTTCTCCTTCTTATTGCAAAATTTAACTTTGCATATTTCACATTTGGGATTGTTTTTAATACATATCTCTCCAAATCCTTTGGCGCAGTAAGCCCAAAGAATATAATCGACTTCTGCGGATGATTTGTTCAAATATTTAGCAATATCTGCAATGATGTTAATTGATTCATCGACTGATGCAACGCTATGTGCTGAACAACTAAATCTGTTGCAACTTAAAATGTTGCGTATATGTCTGTCGGGTTTTCCAATATCATAACCGACATTTTTCAAATATTCGGCGGTCAATGCTTCGCCAAACTGTACAAGCTTATAAGGGTTACCTTTGGTCGAAAGTTCTTTTACAAGCGTTATTAAATTGTCGTTCATATTAACATAACTATTATAAAATTTATCTATACTGTTATGAGTACGTTGTATAGATAATAAAGTTTCGATATTTTGTTTGACAAGTGCTTCAATTTGCTTTTGCAAATACTGTGTACCTAATTTTCGTTCTTTCACTTTTCTATTGAGCTCTGCTGGATTAGCATTCAGTAAAGCGTTTACATCATACTGATAAAATATTTCATCAATGACAGGTATCCGACCGGTAGCCAAATCAATATATGGCTCAATTCTGTTCCATGTTGAACCTGAGGATAGCATAGAATAAACCATTCCACGAATATGATCGTTAATGGTAAATACACCACCATTTTTTCGTTTATCAATCTGCTTCTTGATATAAGTATTTTCCCAGAGTTTTTTGTTTTTTAGTTTACCACATTTTAAAAATAAATTTTCACGCAAATGCTTATCTATTTGCAATACAGATTCTGACGCTTCTTTAATGTTTGTCAAGAAAAGCACCTCCTATTTTGCGTTAACAATAAATAATAACGATTGCATGAAAAAATAAAATCATTATATTGTTTTTATTCAAGCTTATCTTATCAAAAGATAATAAAATAGCCGGTCAACAAAATTATGAGTTTTTATATGTTAATCAATAATTCTCAGCGTGTACTTCAAAGTAGCTCTGCGGATGATTACATACGGGACACACATCGGGAGCCTTTGTGCCTACTACGATATGACCGCAGTTGCGGCACTCCCATACCTTGACCTCGCTCTTTTCAAATACCTGTGCGGTTTCTATGTTCTTTAACAGTGCACGGTATCTTTCCTCATGGTGCTTTTCAATCTCGCCTACCGCCCTGAACTTAGCGGCAAGCTCAGGAAATCCCTCTTCCTCGGCTGTCTTGGCAAAGTTTTCGTACATATCTGTCCATTCGTAGTTTTCGCCGTCTGCGGCAGCCTCAAGGTTTGCCTTTGTATCGCCTATTCCTGCAAGCTCCTTGAACCACATCTTAGCGTGTTCCTTTTCGTTATCCGCAGTTTTCAGGAAAAGGGCGGACATCTGCTCATAGCCCTCTTTTTTCGCTACGGATGCAAAATATGTATACTTATTTCTTGCCTGAGATTCTCCTGCAAACGCTTCCTGAAGATTCTTTTCGGTTTGTGTACCTGTGTATTTATTCTTAGCCATTGTATTATCCTCCTGTGTTATGGCATTGCTCGATGTGAAGCACGCCGATTTATCTTGATTATAGTACGGGAAAATAAAATTGTCAATAAGTTTATCTGAAAGGAAATTGAAATAAAACCGCCGCAGACAGCAACATTTGCTTGTCTGCGGCGGTAGTTCTATAAAGAGTGAATAACGGTTAAGGTCTTTGACCCATACCGCCTTCAAGGGTGATTGTTTCGCCGTTCATATACTTGAAGTCGGGAGATGCAATCTGTACGCATACTCTGCCTATTTCTGTTTCAACATTTCCGTAGTGACCTGCCGGCGGCATTTTTACGTTGGCGGCGAATGCCTCGGGGTAAGCGTTCTTGAAGTTTTCAAGCTGACTTGTCCACGCAAGAGGGCAGACAACGTTCGTATTGATACCGTCCTTTGCCCATTCTGTAGCGGCGACACGGGAAAGACCCCTTATACCTTCCTTTGCGGCAGCATAGGCACACTGACCGTAATTGCCGAACAGACCCGCGCCCGATGCAAAGTTTATGATACTGCCCTTGGTTTCTTTGAGGTAAGGGTAGCAGGCTTTCATATAATAGAATGCCGCATACAGACCAGAATATATAGCAAGATCAAACTGCTCAGTTGTGTGATCCTGTATTGTTACGCCCGAAGCCGAAGCCTGAGCGTTGTTTATAAGTACATCGATACGTCCGAATTCTTTTACAGCGGCATCAACAACCGACTTTGCAACAGCTTCGTTGTCAGCGCCCGATTCGATGTTTGCGGGGACGGCAAGTACCTTGATGGCGTACAGCTTTTCAAGCTCTTCCTTAGCCTTGTCCAGCTTGCCTTTGTTTCGTCCCGTGATAACCAGATTAGCACCCTCTTTTGCATAAGCGGTAGCAATACCGTAACCTATCGAGCCACAACTGCCGTCTGATAAAGCCGCATATCCGCCGCCTGTAATAATAGCCGTTTTTCCTGTTAAGTAACCCATTGATATTTTCTCCTTTGCATTAAGATAAGCATTACTTCTGTAATGTGCTAAAGAAAATTATAGCATTTTTTTGGAGAAAATCAATACTTTTTTTAACTTATATTGATAATTTTTAGAGGAATTTTACACATATATGGGCTGTCGGATGAAAAAGCTCTCTGCAGAAGGCTAGCGGAGAGCCTGAAAATTACGGTTTGCGTGTCTTATGAAATGGAAGAGTTTTTTGTGAGTAGCACCACGCACTCCACGTGGTTCGTACCGCTGAACATATCGACAGCAACGCACTTGTCGGTGGAGTAGCCGAGTTCGGCGAAACAGGCGCAGTCACGGGCGGCGGTGGCGGAGTTGCAGGAGACCATGACAATGCGGGGGGCGGAGAAGGCGGCTATCTGCTCGCAGGCGTCCCTGCCGCAGCCCTTGCGGGGAGGGTCGACCATTATCACGTCGGGGCGGAGGCTGCGTGAATGCAGTATCTGTGCGGCTTCGGCGGCATCGGCGCAGATGAACTCGCAGTTTGTTATGCCGTTTGCGAGGGCATTCTGCTTTGCGTTTTCGATTGCCTCGGGGACGATCTCGACGCCGATTATCTTCTTTGCCGTGCGTGCCATGGAAAGCCCGATCGTGCCTGCTCCGCAGTACAGATCAAGCACGGTTTTTCCTGCGGCATCGGCAAAGTCACGGGCGGCGGCATACAGCTTTTCGGCGGACGTGGTGTTTATCTGATAGAATGACTTAGGAGATATTGTGATACAATTTCCGCACATTGTGTCATTTATGGTGCCTTTTGCGGTGCAGAGGATTTCTTTTTCACCGAGAATAACATTTGTATCTTTGCTGTTGACATTAATTACAGAGCTTACTATTTCAGGATATTTTTCAAGAAGCCTGTCCGACAGAATTTTAATTTCCGGAACAATTTTTGCCACTACTATACAAAGGCATATTTCGCCGCTGTAGTGACCTTTTCTGAGATACAGATGGCGGAGTGTGCCTTTGCGGGTCGTTTCGTCATAGGCTGATAATTTCAGCTCTGTTGCAATATTTAAGAAGTCGGCGGTTATTTTTGAAAAAATGTCGGGCTGTAAAAGGCACTTTTCACAAGGAACGATTCTGTGCGAGTGGAAAGCATAGAAACCTGCGATAAGATTTCCGTCCTTGTCGGTGCCTATTGGCATCTGTAGCTTGTTGCGGTAGCCGTTTATATTGGTGTTGCGGATTATCGGCAGAAATTCGGGCGAAAGACCGCCTATTCTGGTAAAAGCGTCCTTTACGAACTGCTCTTTGGCTCTGAGCTGAGCCTCGTAGCTTATATGCCGCAGAGAACAGCCGCCGCACTTAGTGTAAACGGGACAGTCGGGAGTGACCCTGTCGGGAGAGGGCGTGATAATTCTCTCTATCTTGCCGTAGCAGTAGGTTTTGTTTACTTTCAATATCTTTACTTCAAGCTTGTCCCCTATAGCAGAAAACGGCACGAAAATAACCATGCCGTCCTTCTTGCCTATACCGGAACATTCGCTTGAAAGAGCTGTTATCTCAATTTCAACGATGTCGTTCTTTTTCATTATATCTGTCCTAAGCTGAGTGCCTTTAAATAAGCGTTTATAAAGCCGTCTAGGTCGCCGTCCATAACTGCGCCGATGTTGCCCATTTCGTAGCCTGTGCGGTGATCCTTTACCATTGTGTAGGGCATGAATACATACGAGCGTATCTGTGCACCCCATGCGATCTGAAGCTGTTCGCCCTTGATGTCGGAAATCTTGTCGAGGTGTTCTCTTTCCTTGATTTCAAGCAGCTTTGACTTCAGCATACGCATAGCGTATTCTCTGTTCTGATGCTGTGAACGTTCTGTCTGGCAGGCGCACACGATACCTGTGGGGATATGCGTGATACGAACAGCGGAGGATGTCTTGTTGACCTTCTGACCGCCCGCACCGCTTGCACGGTAAACGTCCATCTTAATCTCGTCTTCGCTTATCTCAATGTCGATATCTTCATTGATTTCAGGCATTACTTCAACGGAAGCAAAGCTGGTGTGGCGGCGTCCGGAACTGTCAAAGGGAGATACACGGACAAGTCTGTGTACGCCGTTTTCGCTCTTCAGATAGCCGTAAGCGTTTCTGCCCTCAACCAGTATGCTGGCGCTCTTTATACCTGCTTCTTCACCGTCAAGGTAGTCGAGTACGGTTACCTTCATACCGTGCTGTTCTGCCCAGTGATTGTACATACGGTAAAGCATCTCGACCCAGTCCTGAGCCTCTGTACCGCCTGCACCTGCGTGAAATGTGAGAATCGCATTATTGTGGTCAAATTCGCCTGAGAGAAGGGTAGCGAGCTTCTGCGATTCAAGCTCTGTTCTGAAATGCTTTGCAAGCTCCTGTATCTCGGGAAGCATAGATTCGTCATCCTCTTCCTGAGCAAGCTCGAGCATTGTCATTACATCGTCATAGCTTTCACGGAGCTTTTCGTAGCTCTGTACTATATTCTTATCTTCGCCTATTTTCTGAGAAATTTTCTGAGAATTTTCTACATCGTTCCAGAAATCAGGCTGTGCGCTCTGTTCTTCAAGCTTTACTATTTCTGCTTTGAGGTTATCAAGGTCAAGTGCGCCGGCAAGCTCTTTAAGCTCAGGCTCATAGCCCTCGAACTCAACTTTGAGTTCATCATATTCTAACATAGGTTACCGTTCCTTTCAATTTTGCAATACTGTTTTATTATATACCAAAAAATTTTTTTTGTAAAGCCTTGAAATCGTTTTCATTTTATGATATACTCAATTTATTCGGAGAAAACGCAGGTTTTCACAAAATTATTCCGGTAAGCTGTCTGTGAGCGGTGCATAGCGGCAACGGATAAGTCTTTAAAGTCAGTATTTCTGAACAGAAAAAAGTTGTGTAAGGAGTTTATTAACATGAGCGAGATCAAGAAGATCCACATGGGTCCTGCTAAATGTGCGGTTGACCTTGGCGACGGAAGTGAAAGAGGAGAGTATGTAAACCAGGATTATATCCTGAACAAGCTGGGCAGACCTCACAGAGCGGTAAGCCTTATGTATTGCTATTATCCGCTTGACGAAACATGGCCTGCTAGAGCGAGAAACGCTTTCAAGGACAAGGAAATCACATTCCAGTGGGATTATCCCTATGACGACTATTTTACATATAAGGGCGGTATCGGAGGAACAACCGACGACGAGCCTTTCACCTGTATGCGTGATGTAAGACGTCACGGACAGGACGTTATACTTACGATGACGATAGATCCGAATGTTACGGACGAGCATCTTGAACAGATAGGTAAGGAGCTTTCGACATTCGGCCGTATGCAGCTGAGAATCAACCACGAGGCTACAGGTAACTGGTTCTCGTTTACAAAGCGTGCAACATATCAGCAGGTGGCTGATTTCTATATCCACGCCCGTGAAGTAATAAAGAAGTTTGCGCCCAACGTACAGACTATTCTCTGTATCGGCGGTGTGGAGCATCCCGAAAAGGGTGGAGAAATCGAGATGGAGAAGGAATTTGCCGACGCTGTAAGAGCAACGGATATATGGTCTGTTGACAAGTACATGGCTCTTCACTGGGGCTGGCCTTTTGATGTTGCGGACGAGGGTGGAAACTCTTTTGGCAGAAGCAAGGTGGCAGATACATATAATCTTACTAAGCTGTCGGAAAAGCGTTACAGAGAGCTTTGCGGCGGAGTAAAGAAGCCTATGGTAATGAGCGAATTCAACGCCGACGGCGATGTAACGGGACCTTACGAGCAGGCTGAAATGGTAAAGGAATTCTGCGATATGCTCAAGAACGACAAGGATCAGGGCTGGTTCAACGGCTTTACATTCTATCAGTTCCGTGACAGAGGCAGACTGGGACTTGAAATTGAGGATCCGAACAATGCTGACTGCGGTATTGAACAGCCGGTAATGCAGACCTACAAGGAAATTATTCACGATGAGTATTTCTATCCCGAAATGAAAAGCGAGGGCGGAGCACAGTTCCCCGTAAAATTACGTTGGGGCGGTTCTGAGGACGCTGAGGGTATCGAGATACCTCTGCACTTTGAAAAGAACCCCACATTCTGCGAAATCACATTTGAGGATGAGGACGCAGAGCTTAATCTTATGATGGAAATCAACGGCAAGTGGTTCTACAAGGCACCTCACGCAAAGACGATTGACTTTATGTCGGCGTTCTTTGAAAAGCCTCTTGACGGTGAAGCTGACATGACACTCAAGATATTTGCGCCTCCTGCAAGCGGTGAGAACGTAAATGACGGCAGTGAGGACTGGATGCTGAACACTTATTCGACTATCACGAAGATGCCGAATATCCGTATCAGATTTGCACCTATCTTAAAGTAAGTGGGCACCAAATAAGTATACTTCACCCCAAACAGCTATATTCGACATAAAAAATAATCGCAAGTTAAATCACTCAACACTAAGTGAATAACTTGCGATTTTTATTATCCTACAACTTGTTTTGTAGCTTTTATTTTCTCATCGCTGAACTTTACAACATCAGCAATGACAAGTTTCTGCATTGCCGAGATAAGAGTTGACATTAGCTCATAATCAGGCTGTTCATTTTTTACAGGTAACTGCATTTTAAACTTAAAGCTTTGTGAACTGCGTAATTTCTTACCATATGAGAATTTATTTTCAATGGACTTTCCCATAGAACAGGTTAAGAAAAGCATAATTTCTTTTGAATAATCACTTTTCTCGCTCCAGTAAACGCCAGTATCATCACCTGCACCAAAATCATAATTTCTATAAAATGCATTTCCGAAAATATCAATTGTAATTGAGTTCTTTGGAAAACTTGCAACTGGATTAGAAATATAACCAACTACACCTGTATTTGTTACTCCTGCCATTACAAAAGGAATATCTCCTGCTATTTGGTCATCTTTTTTCAGTCTTCTTCCTTGTACAATTTTATCAAATATTACATCGTAACAGAAAGGTTTAAACTCAATATTTTTTGAAATCAAATCATTGACAGCTGACAGCTCATCAGCTGTCAGTTGCGTATCTTTCAGTCCAGAGACTGAAAGATACGCTTCCAGCTCCTCTATACGCTCCGCTTCCAGCTCCTCTATAAAGCTTTCCATAAATTCAAAGTCGATTTTTCCGTTTTTGGTAGGAAGTTTAATATAATCATTCTTTATACGTTCCCAACCCGCCTTATTTGTCCAAGCGTAATTACCAAATATCGTTTTTCTAATTGTGCTAACTAAGAAAAGGTGTTGATTATCTGATAATGTCGAACTTGTCTTAACCCATTTTAAAGCATACGCATCCTGCAAAACTGTAAATTCCTTACTTTGATAAAAAGTTGCACCAGTATTTGCACCATTTGCTGATATGGTTATTACATTTTTCAAAATCAAGGCGTTTTCTCTTGGAACGTAATTGTTCAATCCTTGATTTTGTATTCCTGCTGTAAGACAAGGTAATGTAAAAATTCCAGTAGGTTCACTTGGCAACTCACTCGTTTTGTAATTCATTTTATCGGAATCAATTTTTGCAAAAAGTTCACATAATTTGTATTTGCCCCACTCAACACTTGCCAATTTCTCATTGAGTGAGGCATTTATTTTCCCAAGCGTTCGTTGTCCTCACTGCTCTTACCTTTTAAAAGTGTTGATACTTCCCAAGCAAGATAATCACTTACGGTCTTTTTGAAGTCCTCAAGCGTTGGGATTGTGTCAATTGGAGCAGACTGATTCCAATCAGCACCGTTTTCCGGGTCGATTTTACCCTCATAATATTCCTTTTCAGTGAAAATATTAAGTTCTGACTTGCCGAATCTGACAATGTCCGCAATTTCCTGATAGCGTTCTTTGGCGTGGTCCGTATCTCTTAAATTTACACTTGCTTTCTTTCTGTTGGTTCTTGTGTAGCCGTCATTAGAGAAATCGATAAACTTAACTGTATTCTTTGCGTGATGTGGTTCGCCGACCTTGAAAACATAAATATTTGTCTGAACACTTGACTTGCCAACAAACAAGTCAATCGGCATTTTAATGCTTGCAAGCAACGTACTATGCTTCAGTATTTCCTTGTTATATTTGACAGCTTTGCCCGAACCTGCCGAATTTTGAATGATAATTGCCGCATAGCCTTTTTCCATCATTGAGAGAGCTTTTTCAACAAAAATCATACCATTTCCATCAGCGGAATATGGGGGATTAAGCACAAATGCAGTGGCAGGAAAATTTTTTTTCGTTGAACTAAAGCCATAGTTTCCGTCAAAATTTTTCAAAGAGTCCTGATTCAAAATGTTGGAACTTCCGTCGCCCATTAAAATCATATTTAAGATTGCAAGCATATAGATTTGCGGCAGAATTTCAAGACCCAACAGCTGAGTTGCTTTAATTTTTGCGACTTTTTCCTGATATTCCTCAGGTGATGATATTTTTTCTTTTGCATCATCAATCATTTCATTCATTGCAGCAACAAGAAGTCCTGCCGAACCTGTTGCAAAGTCCCATACATAAGAATCTTTGTCAACTCTTGCAAGCTTTACAAGTAACCTTGCAACGTATGAAGGTGTAAGAACAACGTCATTCAACTTATCCTGAGTAAATCCAAGCCAGTTATACATTTCATTGAAGAGCATACCTGTAAAATCTGTTGTAATACCTATCTTATAGTAGATACCCAAGTCATCAACAATTTTCGAGAATACTCTTTTTATTTGGCTTTCTCCGTTTTCCGGTTTGTTTCTATTTTCATCAACTAAAGTGTTTGAAAGTGTTCTGATAATCAAATCTTGCTTTTGTTGTGGTAACTGTTTTTTCTTCAAGAAAGAAGTAATTTTTCTGATGATTTTATCTCCGTCAGTTTCACCGCTTTCGGTAGAAGATTCCAAATCAGATTTTTCAAGAGGTTTAACGCCCTCTGCACCAAGCGTTGCAATGATAGTAGCTGCAACAAGATATATTCTATCGTTTTCTCCCAATCCTGTTTCTTCTTTGTAGATGTCATTGTTAAGTTTAACAAGACTGATATTGATTTCTTTTTCACGCTTTTCTTTGAGTTTATCAATCTCTGCCTGAGTAAGACTGAGTTCATTAAGCTTTTCTACAAACTCATCAAAATGTGACGGCTTTAAAAAGGAAAGGTCTGTATAATCTCCAACTCTTTGACCAAAGCCAAGATTATTTTTATCAGCTGAAACATAATAAACACCAATCTCGTGCTGAAGTTTTCCAAACTCATCTTTGTATCCGGTTACACCTATTGCAATGATTCTTGTATAGCTTGTGTAGTGTAAAATCGCATTCGCATAATGTATCGCACCATTTACAGCATACGACTTTATATTCGTATAGTTTGGTTCATTTTTATCTTTTTTGTTATCTACGATTCCGTCAGTATCCAACTTTACAAGTTTATCTTTGTAACCTTTATATTCAATAAGAACAGGATAAAAAGTCCCATACTTATCTTTCAACAACAGTTTAGCATCAGGTCTGTTACCACCTTTGCCACCACTCTTTGAATGATATTCATCAAGAGCCTTATCTATTTCCGAATTAAGTGATGCTTGTTCAAGTTTATAGTCAAGGCCATAGCTTTTCAGCCAGCCGTTTACCAAGTCAGCTATATCTGGTTCAACAGATTGTACTTTGCTTTTATTAGCCATATTATCCTCCGCAAAATTTTTATTTAATCAAGTGTCAATATATTTTTTTATTATACCACATTATCGAAAGCCTTACAAGACTTTTAAGATGAGTTTTGAAAAATTTGTCTGTACTGCTATATCAACATTTCACAAAAATACTTATGAACATTCTGTAAATTCTGCAAAAAACAGGGTGCGTTTTGCTGATTTTTTGCATATAAGGTGAGGGGGAAAATAAGGTGAAAACGAACGGCTAACATAAATCGTCACACTTTGTTAATACATCGGGAAAGACTAAAATGATATAATGATTTCAGAGTAGCAAGCAACGATGAACGTGGCGCGCTTCGTTCGCAGTTCATCAGCTTGTTAGGGACGCTCCGTTTCCCTAAGACCCTTTAATTTGATGACTATCGTCAGAAAAATAAACACAAAAAATGAAAGTGAGGATACAGAAATGGAACGAAAAGTGAGATACGATCGTAAGCTACCGATAGTTCTTTTCATAGGACAGCACTTCTCGGGTTCGCTATTCGAATCAATATACTTGTCATTGCATATGTACAAAGCTTTGGATGCACACGCTTAAGTTGTCCTTGCCGTGCTTGCCCTCACAAAACATAAATAGCTGAGAAAATCAATAACTACGATTCAATGGGGGAGTGAGAGGGATGGTTCTGTCAGTATTCGTCTTTTATGCGGAAGGAGGTTTCGTGAGGGTCGGGTTGACGGTCGGCAACGTACATATCGTTTATCACGATGTAGCGGCTGTCCTGAAGGGTCTGTACTACTTTGTCGATGTCTTTCTCAGTGCCTTGCGCCTCCATTTCGACCGAGCCGTCATAGAGATTTTTTACCCAGCCTGTTACGCTGTAGAGCGAGGCGGCATTCTGCGCCCGGTAGCGAAAGCCGACACCCTGAACTCTGCCTTTGAAGAAAAAGTGTTTTCTGATAATCTTATGCTGATTTGTAATGTCATGCATATCAATTACCGCTTTCTTCTGCGCCGCTCTCGGAAGTATCTGAGGTTGAATAACCGTGTACGCCAAGTGGGTCGATCTTTTCGGGAATAAGTTTCAGCATCGCATTTGCGGCAACCTTTGTAAGGTCATAACGGTACCATGTGTATTCTTCGTCGGTGCGGGGTTCCATCCAGACCATAAGACCGTTCCAGCCGTTTTCATAGGTTGATTTATACTTTTCGGTGAGCGTCATTCCGGCTTCTTTTTCGTCATCGTTTGAGGTTTCGCCTATAAGGCATGGCTTGTCGGTCGCAAGTCCGAACTGTTCAGGCGTTTTGTCGAACGGGAAGCCGAAATACTGCTTTTCCCACATATAGTAATGCGTGCTGTAGAAGTCTACATAAGCCTTATCATCGCCGGTTACCTTTTTGAGGTTTTCGTCGGATATCTTGTCGCCCTCATATTTGTCGGAATTGTACTTTACTATGCCAAGACCTACGGTTACGGGAGTTGAACAGGTTTCGTGGATAACGGAGGCGCATTTACCGAACAGATAGCAAAGGTCGCTCCACTTAAGCTGACCGCACTCGGAGTTTTCGTGAACCCAGTCAGGCTCGTTCATAAGGTCGATACCGAAAAGATATTCGTTTTCGCCGTAACGTTTGCAGAATTCTTTTACATACTGCTCGGCGTAGTCGTCACAGTTTTCTTTGCTTGTGGCAAGCTTGCGCCACTTTTCTGCGGAGCTGTTTGTGTTTTTGAAATGGTCGAATGAAAGCAGTGTAGGCATAATGTATATCCTGTGTTTTTCAGCAAGGGCAAAAAGCTTGTCCAGATCATTCCAATGCTGTTCATTTATGCCCTTAATTGCGCCTGTGGATTTCAGCCTTACTACATTTTCGCCGTTGCAATTTATCCAGATACGCGTACAGTTGATGCCATCGCTGACAAGCTCCTCGAAAGTCTTATCCCAGAATTCTTCGTCCATATTGCCGCTGAAATCGTTCCAGTTCTGCCAGGGGGTGTTTGCACCGTTTATCCAGAGTTCCTTACCGTCAACGTTGAACTTGCCGTCGGAAATGCTGACCTTAGCGTTAGGAAATTCGATTGCTTGAGAGGCTTCGCCTGAATTTGTCTGTTCGCCGCTTGTTACGGTATTGCTACAACCTGTTGCAGTGACAGCGATGATTACTGTCAGCGCAAGAGCAGACAATCTGCTCATCATCATTTTCTTCATATTTGCCTTTGCCTCCGTTAAAATGTGAATATATTTTCATCAAGTTCTTTTACAAGCTTGTCGCTGTAAAGCTCCATCTCTTTCATATCCTGACTGCTTATCGGTTCGATCACACCGATAGTCATCATACCCGCTTGCTTTGCGGCTTTGAGAGAAGCGGATACGTCATCGAGCATAATGCAGTTTTCGGGCGGTACGCCGAGCGTTTTTGCGGTATCGAGATATATGTCGGGGTACTGTTTGCCTTTGCCGAAAACGGCGGCGGAGCTTATCGTTTCAAACATTCCCCAGAGCCCTGTGTGATGAAGCACGGGGGTGTAAAGCTCGGGCGTCTGTGAGGTGCATACGGCGGTCTTGTAGCCGCTTTTTATCGCAAGCTCAACCGTTTCACGAGCAAAGTGTTTTAGTTTTACGTTGTGGCGGTATTCGTCTATGGCGAGATCTGTCCATTCCTGCATAAGCTGTTCGGGCGTTTCGGAAAGATTGAAAAGATCTATGGTGTACAATGCTGTTTCGTAAAAAGAGCGGTGGCTGCATTGCCTGCCGTAATCATCGGGCGGAGTGATGCCACGTCTGCGCAGAAATTCCTCGTCAACGTACTGCCAGACGTACATCGAGTCGAGCAGAGTGCCGTCAAGGTCGAACAGCACGGCTTTTATATCGTTCATATTCTTCTCCTTTCTAAGCTTATATATTGCTATTGTATCACAATAAGGCGGTGTGGTCAATAAGATTTTACGGGTGTTTTTCGTGTATGCGGCTTGCAAAATGCGTGGATTTATGATATACTGAATTAAAAGAAATACAGAGAAGAATAAAGGAAAGAAAAGAAAATTGGAACGGACAAAAGAAAACAAGATGGGCGTAATGCCCATAAACAAGCTGCTTGTTACAATGTCGCTGCCTATAGTTATATCAATGCTTATCCAGGCAATGTACAACCTTGTTGACAGCGTATTTGTGGCACAGATAAACCCGGACGCGCTGACCGCTGTAGGTATGGCGTTTCCGATGCAGAGCCTTATGATAGCGTTTCAGACGGGGCTTGGCGTTGGTATGAATGCGCTTGTGTCACGCTATCTCGGACAGAAGAAGCCATATGAGGCAGGTCTTGCGGCAACTCATGCGCTTATTCTTACCGCTTTGAACTATGTTATATTTTTAATAGTAGGGCTTACGGCGATACCTGCGTTTTTCTCGATACAGACACATTCCGAAATCATAGCGGGATACGGTGTTGAATATCTGTCAATCGTATGCTGCGGCTCGCTCGGATTATTCTTCCAGATATACGGCGAGCGTATATTGCAGGCAACGGGCAAGACGCTGCTTTCGATGGTGTCGCAGATACTCGGTGCGGTTATAAACATAGTGCTTGATCCTGTGTTTATTTTCGGTGTTGATTTTCTTGGAATACCCGCAATGGGCGTTACGGGTGCGGCAATCGCCACTGTAACAGGTCAGATAATAGCGGCGGCGGTAGGATTTTTACTGCACCACTTTCACAACAAGGAATTAAGGCTTGTATTCAGAAAATTCAGACTGAATCCTGGTACGATAAAGACGATATATGCTGTTGGAATACCTTCTATTATAATGAGTGCGCTGGTTTCAGTGCTGACGTTCGGTATGAATATAATACTGAAAGCGTATGAGCCTGCGGCGGCTACGGTATTCGGCGTATACTTCAAGCTGCAGAGCTTCGTATATATGCCTGTGTTCGGTATGAATAACGGAATAGTTCCTATCATAGCCTATAACTACGGGGCAGGAAAGCCGAAGCGTATAACGGATACGCTGAAGCTCGGTGTTATCTGCTCGGTTGTGATAATGATAATCGGATTGCTGCTGTTCCAGCTTATACCGGCGCAGTTACTGGGAATGTTCGCTCCGACGGATGATATGATAAGGCTCGGTGAAACGGCGCTCAGAATATTCAGCGTATCGTTTGTATTTGCCGGAGTGTCAATAGTGTTAAGCTCGGGCTTCCAGGCGCTCGGAAACGGCTTTTACAGCATGATAGTATTTATAGTAAGGCTTATTGTGCCGACACTGCCTTTTGCGTGGCTGTTCGGCATTATCGGAGGGGTTGACTGCATATGGTGGTCGCTCCCTGTAAGCGATTTGTTAGGACTTATTGTTGCGATACTCCTTATGAGCAGGATCTATAAGAATGTCATATCGAAAATGTATGACAAACAGGATGAATCCTCGGCACAGGCACAGCAGGCATAAGAATAAAGCACAAACGGAGGAATGATTATGGGAAAAATAATCACTATTTCAAGACAGTACGGAAGCGGAGGAAGCGAGATCGGCAGAAAGGTCGCAAAAGCGCTTTCAATCCCGTATTACGACAGGACGATAATTGATGTTACCGCAAAGGAAAGCGGATTTGATCCCAAATACATAGAACGTGCGGAGCAGACAACAACGACCAGTTTTCTTTACAATCTTGCGATAAACGGTATGTATACACAGCCGCTTACCGACCAGCTTTTCTCGGCGGAGTGCAGAGTTATCAAGGCTCTTGCGGATAAAGGTCCGTGCGTTATAGTCGGTCGCTGTGCGGACTATGTGCTGAGGGAGCAGTACAGTACATTTGATGTTTTCGTGCATTCTACGGATGATTTCAGATGCGGACGTATCTGCGAGCATGACAATATAAGCAAGGACGAGGCGCTTTCGATTATCAGACAGAAGGATAAGGCAAGGCGCAGACACTACAAGTATTACACGGAACGTAACTGGGGCGAATGCCTGAATTACGATCTGTGCATCAATACGGCTACCTGCGGTATTGATGAGGCGGCTGAAATAATCGCTAAGCTTGCAGGCAAATAAAGACGTCGCATTCAGCGGCTGACGCCTTTAAGAATAGTAAAAATCGGCTGTCAATGGTGACTTTCAAATCACATTGACAGCTTATTTTTTTTAAACAGTTAAACAGAGAAAATATTTGAACAGAAGGAACGGTGAACGATGGAATTTGTAATGCTCTTTTTTTCGGCAATCATCATTGTCTGCATTGTAGGCAATAAGCTGTCAACAAAGATAGGTGTTCCGAGCCTGCTTATATTCCTGGCGCTGGGTATGATATGCGGCTCGGACGGTATTTTGAAGATACCGTTTGACAACTATCAGCTCAGCGAGCAGGTGTGTACGGTATGCCTTATATTTATAATGTTCTGCGGCGGTTTTTCTGCCAACTGGAAAGCGGCAAGACCTGTCGCTTTGCGTGCGGGACTTTTATCTTCACTCGGTACGATAGTTACGGCACTTATTACTACGGCAGGCTGTCATTTCCTGATAGGATTCGATATAAAAGAGAGCTTTCTTATCGGTGCGGTTATTTCGTCTACCGATGCGGCATCGGTGTTCTCGATACTTCGTTCAAAGCAGTTGAACTTGCGTGGCGGTCTGGCTTCACTGCTGGAAATCGAGAGTGGCTCCAACGACCCGTTTTCTTATATGCTGACGGTCATTGCACTTGCGATAATGGCAGGTGATGATATTTCACAGCTTGGTCTTCTTGCGGTGCTGCAGATAGTCCTCGGTGTTGCGTTCGGCTTTGCAATGGGATTTGCCGCAGTATTTGTAATGAAAAAGGTGAAGCTGTCGAAAAACAGCTTTGACATAATTTTTATGATGGCGATTATATTTGCGGCATATTCCGCACCTATACTGCTCGGCGGCAACGGATACCTCAGCGTATACATAGCAGGTATCATCATCGGTAACAGCAACATAGGAGAGAATAAGGTGCAGCTTGTACATTTCTTCGACGGAATAACGGGGCTGAGCCAGATAATGCTGTTCTTCCTGCTGGGATTGCTGTCGAATCCTTCTCAACTCCCGGGCATAATACTTCCGGCACTTGCAATATTTGCGGTGATGACCTTTATATCACGTCCTGCTGCGGTGTTTGCGATATGCTCAAAGGGATATACTTGGGCTGATAGGCTGTTTATAGCGTGGTCGGGGCTGAGAGGTGCATCGTCCATCGTTTTCGCAATAATGGCTACGGTGAGCGATGTGTACACGGACAGCAATCTGTTCAATATAGTAGTGTGCGTCTGCCTTATCTCCGTTGCATTTCAGGGAACGTTACTGCCGAAGGTCGCAACGGGGCTTAAACTCATTGATAACGAAAGCAGTGTATTGAAGACATTCAACGACTATCAGGACGAAACTCCGCAGTTCAATATGATGCGTATATTCGTATCGGATACTCACACCTGGAACGGACACAAGATAAGTGAGATAGATTTTCCCGACGATTCGCTTGTGCTTATGATAAAACACGGCGACAGCACTATCGTTCCGAAAGGCGATACGGTGATAAATGCCGGAGATGATGTTATACTCAGCATTCCGTCATACAGGGACAGCGGAAATATATTGCTCAAGGAATATGAGATAGGTCCAAAGCATTTATGGAAGGGAAAGACTATAAAGGAGCTTGATCTGCCGACTACGCTTCTTATTATAATGATAAAGAGAAACGGCGATATGGTCGTACCTAACGGAAGCACTGTAATTAAGCAGGGTGATATTCTTGTTGTCAGCGACCAGTCGCATATAGACGAAAAGAAGAAAAAGGATAAGCACGACGGTGACGAGCCGGATAAAAAGCCGGATAAAGCGGCTGAGAATAAGGAATGTGATGAAAAAGAGAGGGAGAAGGTGAGAGTGTAACAATTGACGGAAGAACGATAATGACTTTCGGACTTGAAATTAAAGGTCGGCTGTGATAGAATAAGGCTGACGGCTTTTGTAAATATGAAACTGCCGTGTTATATATGCGGCAGTTGTTTTTTTGGGAGAAAAAATATGAAACGCAGTAAGAAAATATCGGTGCTTAGAGAGTGCGTAGAAAAGCACCATATATGCAGGTGCTTTTACGAATATGACAAAAGCTATTGGTATTATTATATCAATGATTTCAACGACAAATTTGTACTCGGGCAGGAAGAAAACGACTTTGAACTTAACGGATATACGATCCGCAACTTTGACGAACTGCAAAAAGCAGAAATCAAGAATGATATCTGCGAAGAGATAAACAGACTGAACGGGGTTGCAGAGCAGATCAAAGATCCCGGAATTGATATAAGCACGTGGCAGAGCATATTCAATTCGCTCCGTGAGAGCGGTGAATGGGTGATAGTCGAGAATGAAAATGAAGAGATATTCCATATAGGGATAATCTTAAAGGCGGGGAAGAATAAACTGACGATGAGAGAGTTTGACGCAGACGGAAAATGGCAGGAAGAAACCAAAATTCCATACAAAAAAATAACAAGCGTCAGCTTTAAAACAAGATATATTGATAACTGGAGAAAGTATCTCGAAAGAACGAAAGAAGGATAAGCGTGAATATTAAAGAGAATTTCAAGGGACATTTAAGCACAATCAATCATCACAAGATGGAAGTGATGAGGCTGTGTTTCAAGGTCGGTCTTTATAAGCAAGGGCTTATGCACGATCTTTCAAAATACTCGCCGAAGGAATTCATAAGCGGTGTGGTATTTTACACGGGGGATAAAAGCCCGAATACGACCGAAAGACGTGTGACGGGAAAAAGCGAGGCGTGGCTTCACCATAAAGGAAGGAACAGGCATCACTTTGAATACTGGATAGATTACGGACAGGAGCCGGGTTCTGCGATGCAGGGAATGAAGATGCCTGTAAAGTATGTTGTGGAAATGTTCTGCGACAGAGTGGCGGCTTGTAAGACATATTATAAAGAGAATTATAACGACAGTATGCCGTTTGAATATTTCAACAAGAACAGAAAACACTATATGATGCACCCGGAAACTATGGAGCTTCTTGGAAAAATGCTGATAATGCTGAAAAGATACGGCGAGGAGGATACGCTGGTATACATAAGGGAGAGAATCCTTACCGGAAGGTATCCGAAAAAGACGGCGGTAAAAAGCTGATAAAATACATTAAATAGCAGAAAAATGCAGTAAATAGAATATATAGACAGCTTTTTACGGCTGATTGTACAAAGTGCCTTTAAAAACGGGATTAAACGAGTAAGTTTTATGTAAATTTACTTTGAAAAAAACGTTGACAAATGTCGTTTTCCGTGATATAATAGACAAGCACTCAAACGAGAGGGCACGAAAACAGAGGGTACTTGAGGAAGTCTGAAACC
>ENA-OPBD01000249-OPBD01000249.1-human-gut-metagenome-genome-assembly--contig:-NODE-249-length-43586-cov-5.209621_pt1 | contig 43586 bp, 41 predicted proteins | sample MGYA00241062_ERZ501440 | MGnify/ENA primary metagenome ERZ501440 (study PRJEB25962, sample SAMEA2042628) | human gut metagenome | biome: human gut; feature: human-associated habitat; material: faeces...
GTGCCTGCACTGGTCCGTGTTTTTTATGCCGCAAGGCTAAAAATAAGGCTAAACACTGTTTTTGAGATAAAGAAAAACCCTGAAACCATTGCGGTTTCAGGGTTTTTATATGGCAAGCTGCACCAATTAAGATATCAGCGGTTTTCCTAGTGTTTTCAATGGTTTCAGCTTTTTTCGGCAAGGTTTTTGGAGCTTGCTGCTTCATACTGCTGGTTGCTGCTGTGCAACCAAAAAAGATATTGTGGGACTTATGGAATCCGGCGCGGTCTGCACGATTCTGTCAACGATCTGCACCTTGGCGGCTTTCCTGTTTTGCGCGGTTCCGGTCATAAATCCGTTTGCTCTGCACAACGCGGGTGATTGGGGAAACGCCGTTCCACGAACCGCGCTTCGCTGCATAAAATTTTCGCTGATTTTTCTTGCTCTGTTTTTTCAGCGGTGTCACTTTCATCCTGAGAATCCATCCCTTCGCGTCTATTCAGATGCTTCAACTGCGCTTCCGTCTTTGCGGACTCTGAAAATTTCCGGCATAGGATTGGCATCCAGCAGTTCCGCCAGTGTGCGCGAGGTATAGCGCATATACTCCATCATGTAGCCAACGTTGATCAGCCTGCTCGGAATGCCCATCGCCCACTGTTCCTTTTTCCACTTCTCAACGAGTTCCCACTCGCGGGTATTATGTACATGACCATACAGCATGGTTGCGCCATAATGCTGGTTCTTATAAAACAGAATTGGGTAGTGGCTGAGAATTACCAGCCGATTCTCATCGTTGACCTCCGCGTATTGCTCGATGCTCTCCCAATAAAGGCGGAGCTTTCCTTTCACGCGGTCATGGTTGCCCTGAATCAGGTGCTTATGACCGTTGAGCTGCTGAATGATTCGAATGCTGTTTTCTTCGTTTTTCCAGAACGCATCGCCAAGAACATAGACCGTATCATCCTCTGTGATGCGCGCATTCCAATTCTGAATCAGCGCTTGCTCCATTTGTGCAGTGCCAGGAAACGGACGCCGGTCAAAGCTGAGTACATTCTCATGCCCGAAGTGCGTATCTGCAATGTAATAAATCATCGATCTGCGCCCCCCTTGTGTCGATTTTTATATTATTATAGCAAAGAAAATGATCTGCCACAATGCTTTTTGAGGCCGTCCCTAAAACGTTGGGACGGTCTCCTGCGCATGTTATAGATTTTCAGAGCTGTTCTCTGCTTACAACATTTCTTCCACCTCGTACCCGCCACCGAAGATGATCGTCAGCTTTCCATCACTATGTACCTTGATGCATTCGATCATCTGGCGCACGATGCTGTCATCATACTGCGTTTCGTTGGCGGTTCGCTTGGCAATGATATCTTGGATTTCCTCCAGCCGCGCCTGCCGCGTGGCATCGCCGCGCACACTCTCCTGAATTGCGGCAATGCGGCGGTTAAGCTGCTCGATCTGATCAGAAATGCCTTTGAATTCATCCTCGCTGCTTTCTACGTCTTTCCCAGTCGCAACGGTTTCGTTGACCAGTTCCAGCATCCGTTTGTTCAGCGCATCGATGCGGCGCGTGAGTAGGTCAATTTCCTCCGAACCGCCATTTATGCCGATGGCTTCTCCGATGGTGGCTTTCATAAGCGTGAGGTAGGTGGACTCGTCCTCCGCGTGAAAGCGGTTCAGCGCCCGGACAACGGCCCCATGCAGGGCGGCTTCCTCCACTGTGACGGAATCCTTGCAGTATTTCTTTCCGTAATCCAATCGGCTGACGCAGCGCCAGACGATTTTCTTCTTTCCGCGGATATTCCATGTCACACGCTTGTAGCGGCTGCCACATTCGGCGCAGTGCAGCACCTCGCTCAGCGCGTATTTGGAGTATTTCCCGGTTTTGGTAATGGCGGTCTTTTCCGATTTCAGCCGGAGCGCTTTCCTGCGAACCAGTTCTTCCTGTGTGCGGTGGAAAATGTCGCGGCTGATGATCGCCGGGTGGCTGTTCTCGACAAGGTACATCGGCGCTTCTCCGTGATTCGCTTTGCGTGTTTTGGAAATGCAGTCTACGGTCACGGTTTTCTGAAGAATGCTGTCACCGCAGTATTTTTCATTCCGCAGGATGTTCATAATCATGTTCTTGCTGAAGCTGAGGTCCTTTCCGGGAATCTCAATGTTCTCGGATTGGAGTGTCTGCGCGATAAGTCCCACTGGCTGTCCAGCGAGAAGCATTTCAAAAATCCGTTCTACGATGGCCGCTTCCTCCGGCACGATCTCCGGTTTGCCATCCTCGCCTTTCCGGTAGCCCAGCAGCCGCTTGTACTGAAAGCTCACTTTCCCATCTTCAAAATTTTTGCGGTAGGTCCATGTGATGTGCTTGCTGATGCTCTCGGATTCGGACTGTGCGAAGCCTGCGTAAATGACAAGATACAATTCGCTGTCATTTTTCAGCGTGTCAATGTTCTGTTCCTCAAAGAAAATTCCAATATCCTGCGTGATCTCTCGGCAGCTCGTACCGACCCAAGTCATAAGCGTTTCTGGATGGGCTCCCGTCGTGCGATGCAGGCCTTCCGCAACGCGTGTGCGGGCGAACTTGCGGATACGCAGGCGGTACAGACCATTCTGACAGAGGCAGAACGATAATGTGCGGAACAGAAATGATGAAGCAGGCTGCAAAGTTTTCGGTATACATACGCCAACGAAGCGGACGTGCTGAACGTTGCGCTGTTTGGAATCACAGCAAAAGAATGGCGGCAGGCGCACCCGGACCCTAAAGGCAATATCCGGGACGAAGCCAGCCTGCAACAGTTGATTGTGCTTGCAAATATGGAAAGCATAATCAATGAAGAAATTACAAGAGGGACTTGACAAATCCGACCAGATTGCGCTATGCTTGTGTATGTGTATTTGTATTCCGAATACGGAGGACAGTGTATGTTTTTAAAAGTGGATATGCTGAACCAGCAGGCATATGACATCCTGAAGGAGAAAATCATCAAAAAAGAGCTGCTGCCGGGTACCCGTCTTGTGGATTCACAGCTGGCGGAGGATTTCGGCATCAGCAGAACGCCGCTGCGCGACGCGATCAGAAAGCTGGCGGAAGAGGGCTTTGTCGTCAATCACCCGATGAAGAAGGGCTATTATGTCTATCAGCCCTCCGCGAAGGATATCAACGAAATTTTTGAAATGCGGCTGATTCTGGATCTGGCGGCGGCGACAAAGCTGATCCGGGAGATCCTGCCGCGAGAGCCGCAGCGTCTGCGGATCCTGGAAGAGGTTTATCAGGCAGAATGCAGCGATGAGGCCGCCTTCGTCCAAAAGGATGAGGATTTCCATGACGCAGTGATCCGGATGTGTGAAAACGATCGGATGCTGGCGATCTACAGCGACCTTCGGAGCCAGACCCGCGCGTTCCGGAGCGTGACCTCACGCGATACAAAGCGTATGGAAAAGGCGCACAATTATCATCAGAAAATCTTTCAGGGCTTTCAGACGCTCGATTTGGAGGCAACGCTGGACGCGATCCGAAAGCATGTAGAATACAGCCGAGCAGATGCGCTGCTGGACTATCCCAGCGAGGAAAAAGGCGAGACGAACTGATTGGAAGCAATATAAGAAAGCACACCGCAAGAGGCAAGCAGATTGCCTAATATTGCGGTGTGCTTTTTTTGCAAACTGACGATTTTGAATAAAATGCGCAAAAGAGAATTGACATGGTCGATAAAATGTGACTATAATGTCAATGTGAGTACGGAATACCGTATACGAAACGAGAAAACGAACGGAGGCGATGGCGTGAAAATCAGCACGTCGTTATCGATCCAGTATGACAATATCTTTTCGCCCTTTCCCGGGCGGGACTGGGCAGAGGGTCTGCGATGGGTCAGAGAATCTGGCTTTGACGCGGTGGAGATCATTCTGAGCGATCCGGCGCTGCTCGACCAGCGTGCGCTGGAGCGGCAGCTGGAGCGGCTGAATCTTCCCGTTTCAACGATTTCCACCGGGCAGGCAATGGGACTTGAAGGACTGTCTCTGTGCAGTGCGTCCCGGGCGGTACGGGACAGGACGCTTGCGCGGCTGCGGGAGGATATCGATCTTTCCGTGTCGCTTGGCCGTCCGCACGTGACGGTTGGCCTGATCCGGGGCCGCGGCGGCGAGTTGGATGTGCAGACGGAGAGCGAGCTGCTGGCTGACAGTCTGAAGCGGATCGCGGAATACGCGCAGCGGCAGGGCGTTATGCTGAATCTCGAGCCGATCAACCGGTACGAGTGCCGGCACCTCAACGCATCCGTTTCCGCGCTGGAGCTCATTCGGCAGATCGGCAGTCCCTCCTGCATGGGCGTTCTGTATGACACTTTCCATTCCAATATCGAGGATGCGGATATGTGTCTGTCCATTCATCAGCTGAAGGGCTGGATCAGCAATGTGCATCTTGCAGACAGCAACCGCCGTCTGCCGGGGGAAGGGCACATTGACTTCGCGGCCATCCGGCGTCAGCTTGAGGCGGACGGCTATACCGGCTATGCCGCGCTTGAGGTTCTGAACACGCCGTCGGCCGCCCACATCCGGCAGCACGCGGGCGAGGCAGCCCGGACATTCCTGAATATGCAAGACGAAAAAGGAGAAGGAGCATGAAAGAGATCAGCTTTGATATCAGCGGCCAGACCGCAGTCATCACGGGCGCGGGCGGGATCATCTGCGGCGTCATGGCAAAGGAAATGGCCAGAAAGGGCGTTCGCGTTGCGCTGCTGGATCTGTTCGTGGACAAGGCGCAGCAGGTTGTCGACGAGATCCGCGCCGAGGGCGGCACGGCGATCGCGGTCAAGGCGAACGTTCTGGATAAGGCCAGCCTGGAGCAGGCCAGAGAAGAGGTCCTGAAGGAATTCGGTTCGGTTGACATTCTGGTCAACGGCGCAGGCGGCAACAAGGCGCAGGCGACGACGGGTGCGGAGCTGAGCTTTTTTGATCTGGATCTGGACGCATTCAAATGGGTCTTTGATCTGAATGTAACGGGCGCGGTTCTGACGACGATGGTCTTTGGCGAGCTGCTGGCCAAGCAGGGCTACGGCAATGTCATCAATATCGCTTCGATGGCGAGCTATCATCCGTTGACCAACACGGTTGCCTACTGCGGTGCCAAGGCTGCGGTCGCGAACTTCACAGAGTGGATGGCCGTACATTTCAACAAGAACTACAGCACCAACATCCGCGTCAATGCAATTGCGCCGGGCTTCCTGCTGACCACGCAGAACCAATTCCTGATGCAGAAGGAGGACGGCACGCCCACGGATCGCGGCCAGCGCGTGCTGGACAAGACGCCGATGGCGCGCTACGGCCAGCCGGAGGAGATGGCGGGCGCGGTGATCTGGCTCTGCTCAGATGCGGCCAGCTTTGTAAATGGTGCAGTGATCCCCATTGACGGCGGCTTCTCCGCGTTCTGGGGAATTTAAGGAGGAGACGGAAATGGCAACGATCCAAATCAGCGAACTGAAGCGGTTTTGCAGGGATGCGCTCGTACAGGAGGGCATGAAGGAGGAACACGCGGCGATCACGGCGGAGGTTCTGGCGGAAACAGACGCGTTCGGCACGAGCTCCCATGGTACGAAGAATCTGTACGGCTATATCAAAAAGGCACGCGTGGGCGGCGTGGATCTGAAGGCGGAGCCGGAGCTTGTGCGCGAGAGCGCGGCCTGCGCCTTGCTCGACGCACATAACGCGCTCGGTATGGTCGGCGCATGGATGGGCATGAGCCGGGCCATTGAAAAGGCGAGGGAAGCCGGCATTGCGCTGGTAACAGTTAAAAACAGCTGCCATTTCGGCGCGGCGGGATATTACGCCAATATGGCGGCAAGGCAGGGACTTATTGGTATCTCAATGTCGAACGTCGACCCGAACATGACGGCGCCCGGCGCCCGGGGGATGCTGCTTGGCAATAACCCGTTTGCCTATGCGGCGCCGAGCGAAAGCGTTCCGACCGTGTTCCTCGATATTGCGCTGAGCAATGTGGCGTCCCTGAAGGTGGTGCAGGCACGCAGGGACGGCAGACAGATTCCAGACACATGGATCGTAGATAAGGACGGTCTGCCGACGACCGACCCGAGCCATTATCCGGAGGAGGGCGCAATGCAGCCGATGGCAGCGCACAAGGGCTATGGTCTGGCCGTGATGGTCGATTTGCTGACTGGCATTCTGGCGGGCAGCGATACATCAATGAGCGGAAAGATCGTCTCGTGGTGCTTTGAGCCGGAGAAACCGAACAATGTAACCCACACATTTATTGCGGTGAATCCGGAGCTGCTTTGCGGCAAGCCCGCCGTGGCATCGGATGTGGAGCAGATGGCGCAGATCCTGCGAAACGCGCCGAAGGCCAGGGGCACGGAGCGCATCTTTACGCCGGGCGAAATCGAGTGGGGCAAGCACAAGGCTGCAGAGGAAAACGGTCTGCGGCTCCCGCCCGATGTAGAGGTTTCGCTGCAGGAGCTGTCCGCAGATCTGGGACTTGAGCTCCCACTGCACTGAGGAGGATAGAAGGATGGATATATTAGCAAGACTGGCCGCAGCGGCTGTGATCCCTGTAGTCGTGATCGATGATGCGAAGGATGCGGTTCCGGCGGCAAAGGCGCTGCTTGCCGGCGGCGTGGACGTGATGGAGATCACGTTCCGCACGGCGGCTGCGGCAGACGCCATCAAGGCAGTCGCGGAGCACTGCCCGGACATGCTCGTCGGCGCAGGCACGGTTATCACGCTCGACCAGTGCCGCAAGGCCGCCGAGTGCGGCGCGAGGTTCATTGTTGCGCCCGGCTTTGATGAAGAAGTCGTCCGCTGGTGCGTGGAAAATCATATTGCCGTCACGCCGGGCTGCGTGACCCCGAGCGAGATCATGGCGGCCATGAAGCTCGGCCTTAAGGTTGTAAAGTTTTTCCCGGCGGGCGTCTATGGCGGCCTGTCTGCGATGAAGGCTCTGTCCGGCCCGTTCGGCGGGATCAAATTCATCCCGACAGGCGGTGTGAACGGCCAGAATATCGGCGAGTTTATCGCCGCGCCCTTTATCCATGCGGTCGGCGGCAGCTGGGTCTGCCCGAAGGCGGATATTGCGGCGGGTAATTTCGAAAAAATCACTGCGCTCTGCAGGCAGGCGAGAAGCGCCGCGCTCGGCTTTGAGGTCGCGCACATCGGCATCAACTGCGAAAACGGCGAGGCGTCTCTGGAGGTCTGCAGGAAGCTTGACGAGGCGTTTGCACTCGGCGTGAAGGAGGGCAATTCCTCCAACTTCGCCTCCAACGGTATCGAGGTCATGAAGTCCATGTATCTCGGCAAAAACGGTCATATTGCTATCCGCACGAATTCCATTCCGCTTGCCATCGCGGAGCTTGCGAAAAAGGGCTTTGCGTGCGATATGGAGACGGCCAAATACAAGGGCGAGCGGATGATCGCCGTGTACCTGAAGGAAGCGTTCGGCGGCTTTGCCGTGCATCTGCTGCAGAAGTAAGGAGGAACGAACCATGAAAATCCTGACATTCGGCGAGATTATGCTCCGCCTGCGTGCACCTGGCCATGAGCGCTTTTTCCAGAGCAATATGATGGAAGCAACCTTCGGCGGCGGCGAGGCCAACGTGGCGGTTTCCCTTGCAAACTATGGTATGGATGCCGCGTTCTTCACCGTTCTGCCAGACAATGATATGGGCAGCCACTGCATCAACGAGCTGCGCCGGTTCGGCGTGGATACAAAGAAGATCCAGCGCGGCGCGGGCCGTATGGGTATTTATTTCCTTGAGAACGGCGCGAACCAGCTGCCCAGCAAGGTCATCTATGACCGTGCCTACTCCGCCATCTCGCTGGCAAAGCCCGGTGATGTGGATTGGGAGAAGGTCTTCGAAGGTGTGGACTGGTTCCACATCACGGGCATCACCCCGGCCATCTCTGAATCTGCGATGGAGCTGTCGCTGGAATCCGTGAAGGAAGCGAAGAAGCGGAACATCACGGTCTCCTGCGACCTGAACTACCGCAAGAATCTCTGGAAATATGGAAAAGAGGCCAGCGAGGTCATGCGGGAGCTGGCAAAATACGTTGATGTGGCGATCGCCAACGAAGAGGACGTGCAGAAATCGCTGGAGATCACGGTCGACGTGGATGTTGAGTCCGGTGAGCTCGACCGCGAGAAGTATCGTGCGCTCGGAAACAAGGTTTTGGAGACCTACCCGAACATGAAGTGCATTGCGATCACGCTCCGCGAGAGCCACAGCGCGGACTGGAACGGCTGGGCGGCGTGCCTGAACGACGGGAAGGACTTTTATGTTTCGAAAAAGTACGAGATCCGAGATATCATCGACCGCGTCGGCGGCGGCGACAGCTTTGCCGGCGGTCTGATCTACGGACTGAATCACTACGAGGACAAGCAGTCCGCGCTCGAATTCGCAGTCGCGGCCAGCTGCCTGAAGCACAGCATCATCGGTGACTTCAACCGTGTCGGCGTTTCCGATGTGACTAAGCTCATGGGCGGCGACGGCACCGGCAGAGTGCAGAGATAAAGAAAGAGAAGGTGAGAGACATGGAGAACTACAAAAACAAGCAATGGTACACGACCAGCAATCCGCGCATCAGCTTTGAAGCAGGCAGCAGCGTCGGCGAGATGAAAAAGAAGCTCTGGGAGGCCTCCGATGCGGATATCGACCAGATCCTGAAGGAGTATGACATGGGTGCGCCGTCCGAGCTTGGCAAGGCCGGAAGCTACATCCAGACGACGCCGCGTTCGCGCCAGATCGAAAAGCGCCGGAAGGATGATGTTGTTTTCATCCCCATCGGCTGCACCGAAAACCACGGAAAGCACGCCAACACCGGTCTGGATACGTTTATGGTGACGCAGATCCTCGAGGGCGTCCGCCGCTATACGGCAAAGCAGGGCCGCGAGTGCTCGCTGGCGCTGCCGCCGCTCAATTATGGCGGGCATCCCTACCATCATATTGGCATGCCGGGCACAGTCATCATGCCGCACGAGGTCGTGCAGGAGACGCTGATCTATACCATGCTCGGCCTCTGGGACGACGGATACCGCAAAATGATCCTTGTCAACAACCATGGCCACAAATGGATGATCGAGGCAGCCGTTCAGGAATTTTTCAAGCGGTACCAGCTGCCTGCCGTCGTGATGGCTGTGGAATGGCACCGCGCCGTGCGCGAGTTTTTCACGCCGGAAAACGAGCACGCAAACAGCATGGATACGCCGTTCATCCACGCCGATGAGGCAGAGACAGCCGTGGCGCAGCTGCTGTTCCCGGAGATGATCGATATGGACGCTGCAGAAGAGGCATGGCCCACGAGCTATCTGTTCGCCGGTCATTACGATAACTCGATCGACGCCTATGGCCGTCCGCATACATGGAGCGAAGGACAGGGGCATCAGGCAATCGAACGGAAGGGCACGCCGCAGGGCGTGGTCGGCGCGCCGAAGCTCGCAACGCCGGATAAGGCAAAGCGGCCCATCGCCGCGATCCTCAAATACCTGACGCTGGTACATGACGAGATCCTGGAGAAGTATCCCGCCGGGCAGCTTCCGCCGGTAGACATGATCACCTTCCGCACTGCGGACGAGCTTGCACCGTTTTTGAAGGAGCCGCTCAGCGAGGGCTGGAAGTCCGTGCATGAGCTCCCAAAGATCGGCGTCTTCGACAAATTCTAAAGCGGGACGCGGCGGGAAGCTGAGCGTTACGAGCATAATCAATAACAGAAAAGAGGGTTTTGCAATGAAATGTAAACAGGCGTTTCTTCATGGGCCGTTTGATCTGCGCATAGAGGAGGTAGAGCTCCGAGAGCTGAAGGATCAGGAGGCGCTGGTCCGCGTTCGGGCCTGCGGGATCTGCGGCTCGGATGTTGAGATTTTTGAAGGAAAATCCAAGGAGGGCCGGTATGATATTCAGCCGTTTGTGCCGGGACACGAATGGGCGGGCGATATCGTCGCGGTCGGCAAGGGAATTAAGACCCTGAAGCCGGGCGACAAGGTGACCTCTGACTGTGTGGTTGCCTGCGGTGTCTGCGAAAACTGCAAATCCGGCATGATGCCATCGGCGTGTCTGGACTTTAAAGAGATTGGCTTCGGGCCCGATACGCCGGGCGGCTATGGCGAGTATCTGATCTGTGGGGAAGCAAATCTCCACAAGCTCCCGGATAACTGGGACTACGTGGATGGCGCATGGGTAGAGCCCTTCTCGATCGGCTATTTCAGCGTCTGGGGCAACGGCGGCTATGTCGACGCGTCCGATACCGCGCTGATTTTCGGCTGCGGCCCGGTCGGTCTCTGCGCGCTGATGACCTGCAAAATGGCCAACGCGACGACGATCATGGTAGACCCGCTGGAAAGCCGGAGAAAAATCGCGCTGCAGTTTGGCGCAGACTATGCGCTCGATCCGACAGCGCCGGATTTCCGCAGTCAGGTCAAGAAGCTCTGCCCCGCCGGCGGCGGCCCTTCTGTGATCTGCGAGTGCTCCGGCAGCAACGCTGCTGTTTCGGAAATGTTCCAGATCGCGGGACATAACTGCCGCGTCAACGTCACCGGCCATACGTTGGGCCGCCAGATCCCGGTCGAGATGGGCTGGACGAACTGGAAGACCCTCCGGATCAAGGGCTCCGGCGGAACGGATCATTTCATGCCCAGAACGATCCGCTTTATGAGTCAGGTGCGGAAGCAGTTTGACTTCAAAAAGCTTACCACGCATTATTTCCGCTTCTCAGAGCTTGCGCAGGCAATGGATACCGCCTGCCACGATAAGGAGCATGCATTGAAGGTCATGCTGACGTTTGACGATCCGGCCGAAGGAGATGCAACATGAAAAAAATTGCTGCTGTATTTACAGGCTTTGACGCTTCCCTGTATACGATCGTCGAAACGGCGCTGAAAACGGCCATGGCCGGCACGGAATATACGCTGATGTGTCTGGCAGATCCGAATCTGATCCGCCAGACGCTGGAGGCCGGTGCGGTCACGCCCAAGGTCGCGAGGGAATATGCACAGCTCTGCCTGAGCGCCGCGCAGTCCGGCGCGGACGTGATCCTCAGCGTCTGCTCCACAATGGGCGATGCTGCCGAGGCGGCGCAGCCGCTGCTGGAAAAGCTTGCAGCGCCCCTTGTCCGGATCGACGAGGCCATGATGCGGCACGCCGTCTGCACGTATCAGCGCATCGCCTTTGTTGCGACCTGCGATACGATCATGCTGCCGAACCGGAACCTGATGGAAAAATGCCTGCGGGAAACGGGGAGCCCGGCGCAGGTCACATATTTCGTCCTGAATGACATGCAGGGCAAGCCTGGCGCGGCTGCCGCGGATATTGCGGCGGATGAGCTGGAAAAGCATAAGGGCATGTTTGACGCGGTCGTTATGACGCAGGCGTCCATGGCACCGCTGACAGCGCACATGGAGGACAAGCTCGGCATCCCGGTTTTGAGCAGCTCGCTGTTCGGCGCTGCCGCGGTCGCCGCAGTCCTGCAGGAAAAATAAGACAATGAGAAGAAGCGGGGGAAAAGCTATGAAAGTATTACGCTATGAGGGCGCATACACGATGTCCTATCTTGACGTGCCGTGCCCGGAGCCCAAGGAGCATGAGGTGCGGATTAAGATAAAGGCAGTCTCCATCTGCGGCTCCGACCTGAGCGGCTACCGGGGCATCAACTCCCTGCGCGTTGCGCCGCTAATCATGGGGCATGAATTTGCCGGTGTGATCGACGCCTGCGGCACTGGGGTCACGGAGCTGCGGCCCGGCATGCGGGTAACAGTGAATCCGAGCATGTACTGCGGTGTCTGCGAAAACTGCAAAAGCGGCAATTACAATCTTTGTGATCGGAAGACCGTGCCGGGAACGAGCGTCGGCGGCGTCAATGTTGACGGCGCGATGGCACAATATCTCTGTGTGCGGGAATCGAGTGTGATCCCGCTTACGGACGGGATCAGCATGGAGGAAGCGTCCGTGCTGGAGCCGCTGGCCGTCTCGCTGCATGGCGTCAAGCGTGCGGGCGAGCTGAACGGAAAGCGTGTCGTGGTGATCGGAGCGGGGCCAATCGGACTGCTTGCGATGCAGTGTATCCGGGATCGCGGCGCGGCGAGCCTGATCGCGATGGATCTGGTTGACGCGCGGCTGCACACAGCGCGCCTTTGCGGCGCGACGCAGACGCTGAATCTCCGGGAACAGGCGCTGGACGAGGTCTGGGCCATGACGGACGGCTGCGGCGCGGATGTGGTCTATGACTGCGTAGGCAATGAAAAAAGTGTTGAGCAGGCAACACAGATCGTCCGGAACAACGGAAAGATCGTCGTGATCGGCATGGCGGCCGCGCAGATCACATTTCCGATCAAGCGCTTTGTCGCGCATGAGTTCCAGATGCTCGGCAGCTATCAGTATCTGGACGAAATGAAGGAGGGAATGCGGTTGGTCACCGAGCGGAAAATAGATCTGGCTCCGATCATCACCTCGGTCCTTCCGCTGTCCAGCGGTGCAGAGGCGTTTGCGTCTCTCTGCTCCGCGTCGCCGAAGGACGTGAAGATCGTCCTCGTGCCGGAGGAGAAGTCGTCATGAAGCTTGGCGCGATCACAGATGGGATCAGCAGAGACTATGAATACGCGCTGCAGCAGATGCAGCGGTACGGGCTGAAGTACCCGGAGCTGCAGTATGTCTGGGAGAAGGAGATCGGCGACCACTCCGAGGAGGAGCTGGAGCGGATCCGGACGCTGACAGAACAGTACGGGATGACAATCTCCGTTATTTCCCGCCAGACCTTCATGGGCATGCAGACCATGGCAACGCAGCCGGACAGCCCATCCTATCAGGCACATTTTCAGGCGCTTCTGCGCACGATGGACACGGCCAGGCGCCTGCATGTCAAAACCGTGCGAACGATGACCTTCAGCAAGACTGTGAATATCTGGGGGTACGACGGTGCGGATCGGTGGATGGCCGGAAATAATCAGACGTGGAGTCATTTCTTGAAGCTGTATGAGCCGATCGTACAGGCCGCGGAGGATCACGATATCCAGTTGGTCATGGAGACCGGTACAAACGCCATGGTCTGCTCCGGCTATCTGGCAAAGCGGCTGATCACGGATCTGCAGACAAAGCATCTGAAGGTGCTCTGGGATCCGGCCAATACGCTTTGCTGCTCGGATATTCCGTTCCCGGAGGCCTATGAGCAGATCCGGGATGTTCTGGGGCATGTGCATATCAAGGATATCGTCGTCAAGCCAAATCAGGCGACGGTTCGGGCATGTCCCATCGGAACAGGAGGCATGGGCCGGTACCTGCCGGACATCGCAAGGGCGCTCCGGGAAGACCATTACGATGGAGCGATCTCGATGGAGCTGATCTACCGTCCGGAGAGCGGAAGCTTTGAGGACGGCTACGCGATGCAGGTGGAGAAGTTCAAAGAGCTGTTCGCATAACACATGAGAGGAGAATGGTATGAAACTTGGCGCGATTACAAATGGAATCTCGCAGGATTTTGAGACTGCGCTGAAAACGATGTCCGCTGACGGCATCGAATACGCGGAGCTGCAGTTTATCTGGGATACGGAGATCTGCCACCACACAGGGGAGCAGAACGCCGAAATGAAGGCGCTTCTGGAGAAATACGGGATACGCGTCGCGTGCATTATGAAGCACGTGCTCAACGGTCTGGATGTCATGACGACGGAGATCGAGAGCGACGCGTATCAGCAGCAGCTTTCCCTGCTGAAAAAATCAATTGAGCTTGCCCGGTATTTTGGAACCAATATCACACGGATCCAGCCGTTTTCTAAGAAGAATGTCGTGTTTGGAGACGGCGGCGCGGAAAAATATCTCTCCGGCTACAACAAGTCCTGGAGCCGGTTCCTGAAGCGTCTGGAGCCGTGCTGCCAGATCGCGGAGGACGCGGGCATTGATATGATGATGGAAACAGGCACCGGCTCGTACATCCACACCGTGGCGCTCGCGAAGAAGGCAATCGACGAGCTGGGCTGCAGCCGCCTGAAGATCCTGTGGGATCCGGCAAACTGCCTGTACAGTATGGAAGACCCCATCCGGGCCTACGAGCTTGCAGCCGAGGATATCGTCGATGTGCATATCAAGGATATCCGTGTAAACAAGCCGCTTGCGTCGATCACGTACTGTCCGCTCGGCTATGGCGAGATGGCACAGTATACTCAGACAATTGCGGAGCTGCTGAAGAAGAATTGCTATGACGGCGTTGTGACCTTTGAAAATCAGGTCATTCCCGCCGGCGGGAGCGAGTTGGACGGCTGGAAGCAGTCCGTGGCAATGTTCAAGGAAATCTTCGGATAACGGCGTGGGTAAAAAAACAAAGGAGGTCCGACAATGGCAAGATATATCGTAAAGCGGCTGTTGGCGATGATCCCGGTGCTGATCGGCGTCAGTCTTCTGATTTTTTTCCTTCTGTACATTGCCCCCGGCGACCCTGCGACGATCGCACTGGGCGATTCCGCGACGCCGGAGCAGATTCTGGAGTGGAGAACGGAGCAGGGACTGGAGGATCCGTTTTTTGTACAATACGGGAAATACATGTGGGGGATCCTGACGAGATTTGACTTCGGAAAGTCCTATCGCAGCGGACGGCCGGTAACAGACAGCCTGCTCTCCGCATTTCCGATCACGCTCGTGCTTGCGCTCCCGGTCACGCTGATCTCCATGCTGATCGGCATGCTGCTTGGGATCCTTTCGGCAAATCACCGCAATTCCGTGGCTGACGCAGCTGCGCGCATCGTCGGCATGCTGGGCGTTTCGATTCCGGGCTTCTGGCTGTCGCTGATGCTGATCCTTCTGCTGGCGGTCAAACTGAAATGGCTTCCGGTGTCCGGCTGGTACGGATGGAAATACGCGGTCATTCCGATCCTGTCCATGTCCCTGTACGCGATCGCAACGCAGATGCGCATGACGCGCTCGTGCATGCTGGAGTGCATCCGTCAGGATTATGTCACGACGGCGCGCGCAAAGGGACAGTCAGAGCGGAAGATCACGTACCATCATGTTCTGCGCAATGCGCTGATCCCAATCGTAACGAGCAGCGGCCAGCATTTTGGCTTCATGCTGGGCGGCTCTCTGGTTCAGGAGCAGATCTTCTCCATCCCCGCGCTCGGCATTCTGATGGTGAACGCCATCAATGCACGCGATTATCCGCAGATCCGCGGCAGCGTGATCCTGCTCGCGTTTACGTACAGCGTTGTGAATCTGCTGGTAGATATCCTTTATGCCTATCTGGATCCGCGGATCAAAGCGCAGTATATCAACGAGGGCAAACGCAAGAAACACCGGGCGAAGCCTGCGGAGGAACAGCTATGAGAAAGACAGACAGGCTTCCGGCAGCCTCGCGCGGGAAAAGCACCGCGTCTGACGTGGTACGCCGGCTTTTACGAAACAAAACCGCAATGGCAGGACTCGTGATCCTGCTCATCATGACGGCTGCCTGCATGCTGGCGGACGTGATCGCGCCCTATGGCTATGACGAGCAGGACGTTATGATCAAATTTCTTGCCCCGTGTCGGGAGCATATCTTCGGCACGGACAATCTGGGACGCGATATATTCAGCCGCATCCTTTACGGCGGACGCTGCTTGTCGGCTTTGCGGCGACCGGACTTGCTGCGGTGATCGGGATCATCCTCGGCGCTGTTTCCGGCTTCTATGGCGGCAGGATCGACAATATCATCATGCGGATCCTGGACATTTTCATGGCAGTCCCGAATCTGGTGCTGGCTATTGCGCTTGCGGCGGTGCTTGGAAACGGGATGACAAGCTGTATGTTGGCCGTCGGCATCTCCGCGATCCCGACGTTCGCGCGGACGATCCGCGGCCCGATCCTGACGGTCAAATCACAGGAGTATATTGAGGCGGCCAGATCGATCGACGCCTCGGACGGACGGATCCTGTTCCGGCACGTGCTGGTCAACGTTTTGTCGCCGGTCATTGTGCAGCTTACGCTGCAGATCGCCTCGGCCATCACAAACGCTGCGGCACTGAGCTTTTTGGGCCTTGGCGTCCTGCCGCCGAACCCGGAATGGGGCGCGATGCTCTCGGCAGCGCGGGCGTATATTCTGAAATACCCGCTGCTGTGCGTGTGGCCCGGCATGTCGATCGCAATGGTCGTTCTGTCGCTGAATCTGTTTGGAGACGGCCTGCGTGACGCGCTGGATCCGAGACTGAAGGACTGACGGAGGGAGAACGAATGCATTCAAAACAGACAAACGAGCCGCTGCTTGCGGTCAAGGATCTTTCTGTCGCATATTCCTCCCGGGAGATCGGCACCTGTCACGCGGTAAACGGTGTAAGCTTTGAGATCCAGAAGGGCGAGGTGTTCGGGCTGGTCGGCGAGACGGGGGCCGGAAAAACCACGATCGCGATGAGTCTGCTGAACCTGATCCCGGAGCCGCCCGGAAAAATTACGGCGGGATCGATCCTGTTCAAGGGAGAGAATCTGCTCCAATACAGCAAAAAGCAGATGCGGAAGGTGCGCGGCAAGGAGATCTCCATGATCTTTCAGGATCCAATGACCGCGCTCAACCCGGTGGATACAGTCGGCGAGCAGATCGCCGAGGTCATTTACCTGCACCAGAATGTCAGCAAAAAGGAATCGTGGCGGCTGGCAGGGGAGATGATGGAGAGCGTCGGCATCCCGGCTGAACGGTATTCCGATTTCCCGCATCAGTTTTCCGGCGGAATGAAGCAGCGGATCGTGATCGCCATGGCGCTTGCCTGTTCACCGGAGCTGCTGATCGCCGACGAGCCGACTACTGCGCTGGATGTCACGATACAGGCGCAGGTGCTGGATATGATGCAGGAGCTGAAGCATAAGTCAGGCGCGTCCATGCTGCTGATCACGCACGATCTCGGCGTTGTCGCGGAGATGTGCGACAAGGTCGGCGTGATCTACGCTGGACAATTGCAGGAATACGGGCGTATCGAGCATGTTTTTGACGAAACGGCGCACCCGTATACAAAGGGCCTGTTTGACTCGCTGCCCCGGACCAGCGACAGCTGCACCCGTCTCAAGCCGATCAAGGGGCTGATGCCGGATCCGACGGATCTTCCGAAGGGCTGCAAATTCCATCCCCGCTGCGAGTTCTGCACGGAGCGCTGCACATGCGAGGAGCCTCCGATGACAGAAATTTCGGAGGGCCATTTTGTCCGCTGCTTCCGCGTGGAAAAGGAGGGAACATAAATGGAGCAGCCATTGCTGGAGGTCCAGCACCTGAAAAAATATTTCCCGACCGGTGCGGGCCTTCTTCACGCGGTCGACGATGTTTCCTTTACGCTGGAGCAGGGAAAAACGCTTGGCGTTGTCGGAGAATCCGGCTGCGGAAAATCAACGCTCGGACGTGTCCTCCTGCATCTGCTGGAGAGCACGGACGGGAAGATCTTGTTCGAAGGAAAGGATATCACCCGCGTGGACCGCGCGGAGCTCAGCCGACTGCGGCGCAATATGCAGATCATTTTTCAGGATCCGTTTTCGTCTCTGAACCCCAGAATGACGATCTCGCAGACGATCGCAGAGCCGCTCCTGATCGAAGGCGGGCTGAACCGGCAGCAGATCCAGGACAAGGTCTATGAGCTGATGGATCTGGTCGGTCTGGCCAGACGGCTGGTCAATACCTACCCGCACGAGCTGGACGGCGGAAGAAGACAACGCGTCGGCATCGCCAGAGCGCTGGCGTTGAATCCGAAGTTCATCGTCTGTGACGAGCCGGTCTCTGCGCTGGATGTATCCATTCAGGCGCAGGTCCTGAATCTGCTGCTGGATCTTCAGGAGCAAATGGGACTGACCTACATTTTTATTACGCATGATCTTTCCGTGGTGAAATATATTTCCGACACGATCATGGTCATGTATCTGGGCGAGGTTGTGGAGCTTGCGCCGAAGCAGGAGCTGTTCCAGCAGCGGCTGCACCCGTATACAAAAGCGCTTCTGGCGGCGATTTTAGAGGCGGATCTGCATGTAAAGCGGGAACGTGAGCCTCTGAAGGGCGAGCTGACCTCTCCGATCAACCCCAAGCCCGGCTGCCGGTTTGCGGCGCGCTGCAAATACGCGAGCGAACAGTGCCGTGAGCAGACGCCGCAGCTACGGCAGATTCGGCCGGGCCATTTTGTGAAGTGCAGCCTGTGCGAGCAGATCAACCAGCTTCCCTGAGAAAAATAATTTAGTACAGAACCGTGGTTTTTGCGGCCTCGTGCGTGAAGGGCCGTGAGAATAGATAAAACTGGAGGTAAAAACATGAAGAAGAGACTGACATCGCTCCTTGCGCTGCTGCTTGTGCTTGTGATGCTGCTCTGCGCCTGCAGCGCGCAGAACCCACAGCAGAATGCGGCAGAACCCCAGCCTGAGACCACCGCGGCGGACAATACCGGCACGCAGACGGCCGGATCGGCGGACAAGACCACAAAGAATTCCGTCGTGATCCGCCTGCTTCGCGATCCGGACTCCTGTTTCACAGGTGAGTATGCCAATCAGAACACGCAGGATCCCGTGGAGCATATGATCGTGGAGGCGCTGACACAGGAAAACTACAGCGACAAGAGCGTGATCGATCCGCTGCTTGCCGAGAGCTGGGAAGCGGACGAGGACGGCATGGGCGTGACATTCCATCTCCGTCAGGACGTTTATTTCCACAACGGCGAAAAGATGACGGCGGACGATGTCGTATATTCCTATGCCACGCTGACCGCGAACAGCAGTCAGGCCAGCGTATATTCGTGGATCGACTTCGGCGGAACAAAGGCCATCGACGAATATACCGTGTATGTTCCGATGAAGGATTATAACATCACATGGGCGGACGATCTGCAGTTCGTCGGCATCTACTGCAAGAGCTATTGCGAGGCCAACAAGGATAACGCGGAGCTGTTTTTGGGCGGCTGCATCGGAACGGGCCCCTATCAGCTCGTATCGTGGACGACCAACGACAGTGTTGTGCTGAAGCGCAATGACAACTACTGGGGCGAAAAGGCAATCATCGAGAACGTGACCTTCCGCGTCATTTCCGAGATGTCCGTCGCTCTGATGGAACTGCAGACCGGCGGTATCGACGTTCTGCTCGAGGGCGACTATGTCGACGCTATGGACATCATGAACGATCCGGGCAGCGCGTTCCGCGTCTATGAGCAGCCGCAGCAGCTTCAGGCGTTTATGGGCTTCAACATGCACAGCGAGAAGATCGCGGATATCCGCGTGCGGCAGGCGATCTGCCATGCGATCGACCGTGACGCGCTTATCGCCGGCACGTTCGACGGCGCGGGCCACGTACCCTATTGCGTGGTTTCCGAGGTCGCGGAGGGCGTCGTATACTGGCAGCCGGAGGAATGGCCGCTTCGCTATGACCCGGAAAAGGCAAAGGCCCTGCTGGAGGAAGCCGGCGCTTCCGGACTTGAGCTCACGATTCTTGCCGACAGCAATGATCCGCTCCGCAAGGGCGTTGCGGAGCAGGTCGCCAATATGCTTGGCCAAATCGGCGTTACGCTGAAGATCGAGCTTCTCGATGGTTCCGTTATGGCGGATACGCTGATCAACGAAACCGTGGCGTATGACCTGTTTGTACGCAGAAACGGCGGCTCTCCGGCTCCCGGCGGCGTTGCAGCGACCATCATGAACAACATCGGCAACATGTGCCACCACAATGACAGCCCGCTTACAAAGGAAATGATCCAGCTTCTCACAGACGTTACCATGACCGCGGACGATGCTGCGCGCCTCGAAATGTGGACGGATTATCAGACGCGCTTCATGGATGAGTGGCTTTCCTACTATCCGTATCAGCAGGGCTCCAGCTATGCGCTCTGCGCAAAGAATCTGGAAAATGTTAAGTGGAACACGTTCGTCTACAACGTAAACGAGTGGTATTTCAGCTAAGCATATAACAGTCAAAGCGTTCCCCGGCACCGCCCAGTGCGGTGCCGGGGAATTATCTGCGTGCCATGGACGAACAGACGGCAATTGACCGCCTCATTCGAGAGAAACAAATGGTATATTCGGGCCAAGATCAAACGATAACACTTCCTACTGCATAAGTAACCGCTGAATCAATCGTCTGCGGTTATCAGCGGATCTTTTGCCCCAAATGAAAGTTCGAAAAACTTGAAATACATACAGTATTCCTGCGTTTTTCGAACTTTCATTTGGGGCAAAATCTCTCGCTGATAATTCTTGCCGATTTAATCAGCGGTTACATAATACTATTTTCTGATTAAATTCTTTAATCGGAAAGGTTCCGCCTTTGGCAAAACCGATTCCGTGATTTTGATAAAATCACGGAATCTCGTCTCATAATGATCTTCATATTAAAAGCTTCCATTCCATGAATGAAAGTTTTTAATTGAATATCAGTATGAGGCAGCCTCGATTTAATGATTTGAAAGGCGCAAAACTAGGGATAGCGGGAAAATGAAATGAAATAGTCGTAAAAAAGCATGAACGCACCGCAAAGAAAACCTGTGTTATGCGCTGTTTGAGTCCGGCCCTCTCATTGCTTCTTCAATAAAAAAAGAACACGTTTAGAAATACGAGAATAATCATGTAAAAATAAACGTCTAACAGGTATGTTAGCCTCAAAAAATACTTCCTAATGCCTATGCTGCTGCCATATTATGCGTGACCAGCGCAGTGTAATAGCCGACCGCACCGCCGGACGCGGTTTCGCGCATTTGACATTTTGCAAAAATGGCGCGAGGACGGAGGCTTCCGTTCCCGCGTCACTATTTCTACACCATTTTCACAAAAACCATTCAATGCAAGAAGTCTGTTCTATACCCATTATACCAAAGGACAGCGCGCTGACATATCAGACTTCCACGGAGGAGTATGTCGTTTTCAATGTGTCCGGGTGGATCATCAGCATTGGCCGTTTCCGTTCCTGTGCGTACTGGATTGCCCGGTCTGCGGTATTGCCTCTGGCAGACAGCGGATCATAAACCGCCAGCACCATATCGGCCTGCCGGATGATCGCGCGATAGGCTTCGAGCTGCGCGTCCGGCTGCGGATGCAGGCTGACCGCGCTCAGGTGTATGCATTTGGTCAGCATCTCGAAATACCGCTCCCGAAGCTGCGGCGTCCATTTGGTCGCCTGTTCTTCATACGGCGTGACGCAAAACAGCAGCAGCTCCGGATCGTTGTCACGCAGAACGTTGATGATCTCCGCTGCGTACAAACCTACGCCGTAGTCGCAGCCGACATAGAACTGCGTTACGCCCTGTTGACGCAGCACCATGATCTGCTGCGCCAGCTCCAGCTTCATCGCGCGACATTCGTCTGCTTCTTCATCAAAGCCCCATGAAAACCGCATTGGGTTCTGTCCAAAAATTGCACAGCTTCTTGGTCCTCCCATTTGCAAAGAACTCCATTCAAAATGTAGTCTATTAGCTTATTTCTTGTATTCTACCAGTTGCTATTTTTCGAGTCAAGGAAAATGTAAGCTAATAGAGAACAAAATCACTTCTAAAAGCGCACGGATGGAGATGGTCGAATGGATAAAAGATTGCTGGGCAGAAAGATCAATGCAGCGCGTAAGGATCGCGGGTGGACAAGTGAGCGTCTGTCCGAAAGCTGTAATATCAACGCGACCTACCTTCGACAGATTGAATCCGGTGCAAAGACACCAAGTCTTTCCGTCTTTGTGGATCTCTGCAATGCCTTGCAAGTTTCGCCCACATACTTGCTGTCGGATCAGCTTGTAAGCTGCGGGAAATCGGATTTGGATGATCTCATGGAATTATGCAAGTCAGTAACACCAAAGCAGCTTAACATGATCACCGCTATGGTTCGCAGTGCGCTGGACTCAATGGAATAAGCTCAATGAACCGCAGAGCGCTTCTACGGGCTTTATGCCGCCATATCATGTGCCACCAGCGCAGTGTAATAGCTGCTCATCGTACTCGGCGCGTTGAACAGCGCGGCAAGCAGATATTGCCGGATATTCCGAATCCTCGTTGTATTCTGTTTCAGGCAGTCCATGACGAAACGGATATGTTCGCTGTTCAGCTTCAGCAGCTTTGACCGCACGACCTCGGCTGGATAATCGTTGCCTGCAACGCGGATTCGGCTGCGGGTGCTGCAAACCGTCTCCTGCACCAGGTCGACGATCTCGTCAAGCTGCTCTCGGTCGACGTGCGGATCATTTGCCAGAACGTCGTAGTCAATATTCTCCAAGATCAAGTCCCGGTAGCGTTCAAACGATTCCTTCGCTTCCGTTCGCTTCTGCGCGGTAACGTCCGGAAAACCGGAAGGGAAAGGAATCGAATCGGTAATTGATGAGTCTTTACTTTGTCTTTTTCTTTTCTTAGTACTCTCAGTATTTAATTGCGTTGGATTTTCCAACGTAGGTTTATCCGACATAGGCTTTTCCAATGTTGGGTTATCCAACGCAGGCTTTTCCTGCGTAGGTTCTTCCGGCGTTGGCTCCGCGTGCGGCTGCTCGTAGATCGTGTAGACGGTTCCGCGCAGGCAGCCGCGCTCGTCACGCTCCCGGCTGCGCTTGATGTAACCGGCACGTTCCAGCTCGCGCACAGCTTCGCGGATGGCGTCGATGCTCTCTTTGTTGATCTGCGCAAGCCCCTGCAGCGTATAATCCCAATCCTCCGGCAGCGACAGCATCTGCGAGAGCAGACCCTTTGCCTTGAGGGACAGCGTATGGTTGCGGAGATGGTGGTTGGACATGGCCGTGTAACCTTTGGTTTTCTCAACACGGAATACAGACATTTTTGTGACCTCCTATGTCTTGGTTTTGAAATATAAAAAAGGAAAAAGCGGCGTTTCAACCCTCTTTTCATAAGAGAGCGAAACACCGCTTCATTTTGTGTATTGATTTGTGATTCAATATTTCGGCACAATGCGCATAGACCGGTACTGCATCTTGTGGTATGATTGCCGCGTTTGTTGTGTGAACATCGTAGAGGAGGGCAATCACCATGCAGTACACCGATAACGAGGCCGCATTGATCGGCGGCCTGATTTCAAACTATTTCTTCCAGCCGTCCGTGGATGCAAAGCTCCGCGAATCCTATCGCCGGGTGCTGCGCCATCTGCATGAGAACACACTCTCTGCGTCTGATCTGAGCCGCATTCAGAACGCGCTGACGTTTCTCTCGCCGCTCTGCCGGGACACCCGCGAAGCCCACAAGGACATGATGGGTGTGACATTAAAAACCGATGCTCTGCTGAGAGCCAGCAGATAAACGACCACCCGCTGAACTGGCAGCGGGTGCTTTGCTTTCTCGCGTCCCAGCATCGCCAATACGCCGTGTTTTCGTCCTGGAGTGGGATGGGGCTTGCCTGCGGTTTTAACGTCTGAAATGCCGCACAGCCGGCTAACGCGCTGGCATCTGTGCTTGGAGTGCGCATTCGGCAGAACCAACAAAAACGCCAGTCAGAATTCTACACTTTGCCGAGGACAAAAAAGAGCCGCTTTCCCGAAAAATCCTCGGAAAATTGGCTCAAAATGCCTTGGGTAAAGGTACAGGTCCATCGAATTTGCCAAAACCATTTTTGATATCTTTTTTTCCGACTTCAAAAAATGGGCGCAAAAAAACCCGGAAGTCGTTGAAACTTCTGGGTTTTTCGCGTAGATATCTTTTTTGGTTCTACTAGATGGTGGACAGTACAGGACTCGAACCTGTGACCCCATGCACGTCAAGAGCCATCCGTTCGTGTTTTACTGTATTTTAATTATAATACGCAAATATTTTAGATGAAAAAGTTCTGCTTTTATAGGATTCTTTCCATTGCGTCCATCACGTTTTTGCCCAGTCTGGGTCACGGTTTGGGTCAGGCGAAAATCACCCCACGTCCAGCATAGAGAATCCCCTCCTTCAGCACGTTCTGATAGAACGGCAGGAAATCCACATACCGCTGGAACTGTGCCAGCGGCACAACGTGGACAGAAACCGTGATATCGTGGTCAAGGCTGAGTGTGCTTGCTACTCCAGAAACCGCACGCCGCTGCGACGCGATCTGTTCCTGCGTCAAATCTGCGGTCAGGAGAATGTCAATATCCGACTCCGCGGTAAAATCGCCGCGGGCATAGGATCCGTACAAAATTGCATCGTGGATGCTGTGCCCTAGAATTGGATCACAGGCGTGATAGACGCTTTTCAAAATCTCAAACGCTTGATTGCGCGTGCACATATTGACACCTCCCCTCTTGGTCTTTCTATTTGCAGTATACCCCAAAGTGTACTGGAATGCAAGTCGACGTGAGACCACTAAATCCCGAAGTATTTTTCAAAAAACTGCGCAAGCCGCTGGATGCTGGAATCGATCGCCCGGTCGATGGTTCCCAGGATGCTCTTGTCTTTGCAGTTCGATTCATGGTACTTCATGACCAGCATCAGGATATAATCAATGTTGATCTCCACCTGCCGGATGAGTTCAATTTCGAACGTAATATCATCGTTGATGTTTTCTTTGTCCCCATCCGTTTTCGGGCAATACGCCTGATATAGATCGAGATACACACTCTGATAATCCTGAAAATCCCGCTCCGGAAGAAGCTCGTGCCCGGCAAACTGGTCAAATGCGCTTAAGATATTTTTGAGCCGCAGGATATTGCCGTAGAGCTTGATGAAATCCTTTTGCTTCTGCTCGCCAATGATTGGCTGGCCGAGCGGAAACTCGCCTGATAGCTTGTCGATCAAATCGCGGTAACCGGGAACAGCCTTGCCATTTTCCTCATAGCCATCATAGTACGCATCATAGCCCTTGAGCAGCACAACGCCGCTGGCTTCGCGGTCGCCAAAAAGCGCGATCGCGTCGTCGGTGGCTTTTTGCAGAAGGTGCTTCCCTTATTTTTGTTAGCGATGATTTTGATGATCTAGCTTCTGATAACAGTTTCCTTCCTGATCGAATTCAAAGAGATTATCAGCTCTTGTCAGAATTTCAGACGAAGCAGCTACGACAACCAACACACTTGTTCCGCGGTTTGCAAGTTCGTTGATTAGTGTTTGGAATATCTTCGCTTCAACACCTGTCGGATTGATATTAGGGAGATGAATAATTAATAGTCGCCAATTATACAAGGCATATCGGTTGGCCATTGCAACGATTCTATTTTCATAGTTTATTTTATAAAATGGATGCTTAGGATCTTCTTTGTATGAGAATGGCTGTTTAGTCAGCAAATAGTTTTGAAATGCTGAGCGGACAACAGTTCCCAAATAAGAAATCCTGCGAAGCGAGAAAATTGTAGTGTTTTCAAAGTAATTTAGATCAGGAAATATCAGTCTGCTAACATCCTGTGGGAAATAACCAATTCCGGCATAGAATAAAGTGCTTATTTTTGCATTAATGAAATCTTTATTACCTAAATTTATCCGGAAACGAGGAACTTCTCCGAAAATCGCATTCAGAAAATCGTATTCATACAAGCCTTTCCCAACTAAATATGTAATTTCCCCTGGCTGTAAGTTCATGGAGAGAGAATGAATATGATTCGTGTGAATATCGCTAATAGTTATTGATGAAAAGTCAATCGAGAGGGGTACATTTTTTTGAGGATAAACACTAGCATATGCGCTTGAATCATATGAACGATAACTGTCGTATATGTACTGATCCTCCTGCCCATTAAGCAGTCTAACAAACATACCCCCTTCAAATCGAAGAATACGACAAGCATCAGAACATATAAAAAGGGGATTTTGATAGCTATCGGTCAACAAAATTGAAATCTGATGTTCCAGAAGGGTTCGCACAAGATCGCGAAGTAGGCTAAAATCGGCATCATAATGTAACCGTACAACATCAGATAGAATAAGGTATTCCGCGCCAAGATAAACTGCCTTCACAATACGTAGAATATATTGTTGTAATTTTGTTAAACTGTACACCGGTTTATTAACATCCCAGAATATGCCGTATTTTTCGAGGATCAAACGCGCATTTAGTGAGTTCCTTTTCTGAGAGAAAAAAAACCGATTAGACGAAGGATATGTTAACGATAGGTTTTCTGCAATACTCAAATGTTTATATAGCAGGTGATCTTCATAGGAAATAAGAGAATGAGCTCCCCCTTTTGCATTCCAGCTTATTTTTCCGCTTGTTGGTTCGATTTGCCGAGTTAACAAAAGAACGAGTGCATCTTTAGCTGATGTTGTGTCACTGGAAATTGCAATAAGTTCCCCGCGACCAAACATAAAACTGAAGTTTCGCAGGTAAAATCGCGACGTTTCACAACTTACATTGATAAAACGAAAGAGTTCCTCCATAGAATTACTCCTTGCTTAAAGGCAACATAATTTGAACCTGAGTGCCTTTTCCAACACTACTTGCGACGCTTACTCCATAATCTTCGCCATATAGCAGCCGAATACGTGAATTGATATTAAACAACGCAAGGCCCATCCCACGAACAGAGTCGGCGGCGCAATTACTTTCATTTTTACTAAGCTGAGTATTGATACTATCAAGTTTATCTGCAGGAATCCCTACGCCGTCGTCGTCAACCCGAATACACACAGTTCTTTCTGTATGGGTAATATCAATAAAAATCCTACCCGGTCCGATTTTTGCCTCTAAGCCATGATTAATCGAGTTTTCTACTATCGGTTGTAAAATCATTTTTGGAACTTGCATTCCCAAAATTTCATCTGTCTCATCATCAAACCGCTTATATAAAACAAATTTGTTAGGAAAACGAAATTGCATTATTCGTATATATTTTTCGGTATTGTCAATCTCTGCTTCAAGCGAGATGAGTGGCTCCTTCTGGCTGATACTATAACGAAATAATTCAGACAATGTCTCAACCATTTGTGCCAAATTAGGCATATCGCACATATATAATTCGCCACGTAGGGAGTCAAGGGTATTATAAAGAAAGTGTGGGTTAATCTGACTTTGTAGCGCTTTCAAATTTGTAATATTTCCAAACTGACTTTTGATAATCTCATCGGTCTGCGCCACAACTTGTTCTTCCACCCGCTGCAGAAAAGGATTGTCACTAAGTCTTTTTTTTGAATCGGGAGATATTGAATAATGCCATATTTCATAAAGTGGTTGGATAAATGCAGTGGTTATATGGATTATAAATACGATAAAGAGGCTAAATATCAATAAATTTAAAACCACTATTGCCAGTAAAAGCAAATTCGCTTTGGGTGATTGAAAGAACACAAAAAGAATCATAGCAAACTGAGCTAAACCTAAAGAAAAGAGAAGACCAGGTAAAATAATTAACAAAGAATTATTGGTTTCACGTATAAAACGAAAGACAGCACGTAATTTCAATGAAAATTACCCCCATTTATTAAGATAACGGAAATCGGAGGGACGAATACCTAAGTGCTTACGAAAAACCCGACTGAAATATTTTGCGTCAGCGTATCCGACAGCATCAGCCACTTCAGTTACGTTCATCATTGTTGTTAAAAGTAGGTGTTGTGCCATTTCAATTCGTGTTCGCTGAATATAGTTACTGATAGTTTCCCCGGTTTCATTTTTAAAGAGTTCACTTAAATAAGGAGGACTCAGATTAACTTCTTTCGCAAGATCATCAAGTGAAATTGTATTCGCAAAGTTTTTGCTAATAAGTTGTTTAACTGTTCGAACCGGCATGGAATTGGTTGAGTCTACTTCTTTTTGCAAACGAACTAAAATGGAATCTATAAGCTGACAACAGTTTTTCTCTAGATCATGCAAACTAGAAGAACAGGAAACTAAGTATTTCTGCATTATTAACAACGCATCCGGAGTTAACCATGTGTGGTTGGATGCAATAACCCAAATGGCATCAAAGAGCTGACGTAAAAAACTGTTTATTAGTCTAGGATCTGTTAAAAACAAAGTGCTGTGCGTTTCAATTAAATCATGAATCACATAAAAAATTTGTTTTGTCTCTCTTGTTTCAGCTGCTCTTCTGCATTCGGATTTTAATGAGAGTTTTGGTAAAGTAAGTGGTGGGAGAGGAAAGTCATTCCACAAAAAGGGGCCTTCACCAGAAAGCGCACATTTGCAAGGTATAAGCATACGGGCTTCCTGAAAAGCTGTCGGAAAGGCAGTATAATTGGAATGAAAATTACTAACTGTAAGAAGAAAACGATATCGAAAAACATCAATATGTTCTTTTAAAATATCCTTTATGCGCTTCAATGAACGGATAAAAGATTCCCTCGAATTAGGGTCAAGATTGACAATACAGTAAAGGGTGTCATCGATGAACTCAGCTTCAATATCTATCACTTTTGAAATCAAACCTGCAACAAGCAAATCACGTAATTTATCTCCGATGCCAACTGGAAACGCAGGTTGGCTTTGAACTGCACTTGTAGAATAACGAGAAAAATGTCCGTCAAGCGATGAATTAGGCTCGTATAATTGAAGTATAATTGCTACGAAATCACCATTCTGGAATTCCATTCCAGTAGTTTTGTTAAATGTTTCAAGTGGCACATCGCGTAAGCTAGAATTATATAAAAAGGAATGAATGCACTGCCGACGTAAAGAAGTACGAAACTGTTGAACTTCCAATTGAATTGTTGATGTATTAGGAGAGGAGACTGAGCGCTTTTGAACAATCTTTGAAATTGCATTATTTATCTCAGTTTTTTTAATAGGCTTGAGGAGAAAATCGACAACATCCATACGTAATGCGTCGTATGCATAGTCAAATTGTTTATAGCCGCTAATGATTATAACAGAGCATTGATTACAATGATCATTAACCCATTTTGTAAGGTCTAATCCGTTGACACCTGGCATTCGGATGTCAGTAATCAAGATATCTACTTTTTCCTGTTGTAATAACGTAAGAGCTTGAACACCATCGTGTGCTTCACCTACTAAACGTAAATGTAATCCATCCCAATCAATAAGAGCTTTGATCAAGCTGCAAATACGTTTTTCATCCTCTGCAATTACTACATTGAATTCTTCGTTCATAATTAATAATCCCTCTTAAAATTACAAATAAACACGCCAAAAATTAACATTAATTTACATGCTTCAAGAGTTTAATACGACTATAACAAAAACATATTCCTTTTGCAAGTTTTTTTGTATACTGTGTTCTAATGCTATTTTGAATGTGTTTACAAAAGAATTGGAAGAACACTCATGAGGCAGGATGTTCCATAAGGGAAAGCTTATGAATAGGGAAGCAGTCGAAAAAATCATTGGCCTATATTTGTTTTGACGAACAAAATAGTTGGGATCTTAAAAATGTCCACCTATTCCTAATACATTCTAACGACAAATCATCAATAAATCTGGTAGTTTATAGTCAAAGTTAACAAATGTGTATCCATCGCTTTGATGCACCCGTTGTAAAGAAGGAGGGCGAGTCTTACTAGTGTTTGGTGAAACAGAAACAGTAAAATTTCTTGGCATTGTTTGATATTAAACTTTTTGGTCCTTTAAGTTTTATAGATTGTCTGAGATATTTCGAAATTATTGGATGGGGTGATGTTGAAAGATATGGACAACTTATTAAGAATGGAGAAAATCTCCAAAAGCTTCCCGGGTGTCAAAGCTCTTGACTCGGTACATTTCGAACTAAAAAGGGGAGAAGTGCACGCTATTGCCGGAGAAAATGGTGCTGGAAAATCCACTTTTATGAAAGTGTTAACCGGCATTTACAAGCAAGATGAAGGTGAAATTTACTATAAAGGTAATTTGTTCCTTCCTGAAAACCCCAAACACGCACAGGAAATGGGAATCAGTATTATACATCAGGAACTCAATCTTTTGCCCGATCTTTCTGTTGCAAATAATATCTATATAAGTCGTGAACCACGCAAGGTTCGTGGAATAATTGACGACAAAGAAATGAACGAAAAAGCACAGGCTTTGTTGGACAGCATGGGATTATCCATTAATGCACAGACCGAAGTAAAAGATTTAAGCATTGCTTCTCGACAGATGGTTGAAATTGCGAAAGCACTTAGCGTGCATTCTGATGTGCTTGTCCTCGATGAACCAACATCGTCGCTTTCACTCTCTGAAACTGAAACACTCTTCAATATTATCCGGAAACTTCGCGATGAAGGAGTCGGCATTATCTATATTTCTCATCGCCTGGAAGAATTCGATGATATTGTTGATCGGGTTACTGTATTACGAGACGGCAAATACATAACCACACAACCTTGGAGCAAAGAATACAACATTCCCCAGCTAATACGTGATATGGTTGGGCGCGAGATGAATGAAGAGTTTCCGAAGCGGAACAGTACCATTGGAGATGTAATATTCGAAGTTAAAAACCTAACTCGTGTAGTTAATGAAAAGAAGATTTTTGACAATGTTTCTTTTTCGGTACGCAGCGGGGAAGTACTTGGTATTGCAGGATTGGTGGGAGCAGGACGCACTGAAATTGCACGTGCAATTATTGGAGCGGATAGAGCAACAAGTGGTGAGGTTTGGCTCAAGGGAGAAAAATGTTCCATTAAAGCGCCGATTGATGCAATTCGCCATGGAATTACCTATCTCCCAGAGGACCGCAAAGATACTGGATTGTTTCTCGATCAGAGTGTGACATTTAACATGGTTGCCGCCACCTTTTCTGATTGGGCAAAACAGGGCATAGTCAACGACAGAATTATCAAAAAAGTTGTTGATGAAAAAGTAGATCAGCTACGAATTAAAACTCCAAACAATGAGCAAATTCTGCAATATCTCAGTGGAGGTAACCAACAAAAAGTTTTGATCGGCCGGTGGCTTTGTAGGAATTTTGATGTTGTAATTTTTGATGAACCCACTCGTGGTATTGACGTGGGCGCAAAATACGAAGTTTTCGCACTTATTAACAAGATTGCAGAGCGAGGAGCGGCAGTTATTGTTATTTCCTCTGAAATGAACGAGGTAATGGGGTTAAGCGACCGAATCCTTGTTGTGAGTGAGGGACGGGTATCAGGGGAAATCGATGCCGCGGATGCAACACAAGAACAAATTATGATACTCGCATCCCAAACAAAAAACTATGAAGAATGTGAGGACAAGGTGTAATGAAGATCCAAGTGAAAAATGCTGACAGCAATCCCAAAAAGAGGCTAATTGTAAGCAAAGATACCAGTCAGACCATTTCTTGCCTAATTGCTCTACTGATACTTATTGTTTTGTTTTCGGTTATGTCTCCGTATTTTTTATCTAGTGATAATCTGGCTAATGTTTTGACGCAAATCATTACAACTGCACTTTTAGGCTTTGGTATGACCTATGTCATTATTTCAGGTGAAATAGATCTCTCCATTGCACCGACACTTGCTATGAGCAGTGTAATTGTGGCAACTTTGCTCTCGAAAGGTTATCCGATGATCATTTGCTGCTTGGGTGGTGTGAGTTTTGGTATCCTTCTTGGTCTGGTCAATGGATTACTTATTACCAAGCTGTCATTGCCTTCCTTTGTTGCAACAATTGGAACACAAATGGCCATTCGTGGTTTAGCGCTCGTTTTTACAGATTCTAGAGCTGTTTATTTCAGCAATCGCCCGGAATTTAAGCAGCTGGCGCAAGGACGGTTCCTTGGAATTCAGTATCCTGTTTATATAATGCTATTTGTTGCGCTTATTGCTACTTTCATTTTACGAAAAACTGTAATAGGAAGACATATTTATGCAATTGGTAGTAACGCAGAAGCTGCCCGCTTATCTGGTATTTCGGTACACAAAGTTCGAATCTTTGCTTTCATGTTTAGTGCTGCGATGGCTTCGATTGCAGGAGTTTTAACAACAGCACGTGTTAATTCTGGTCAACCGAGCATTGCAGTAGGACACGAAGCATATGCGGTAGCTGCATCGGTTATTGGCGGTGTATCAATGTCAGGTGGACACGGAAAAATTTTTGGCACATTACTAGGCGCAGTTATTATCGGCGTTCTTAATAACGGACTCAACCTTATTGGTGTATCAACTCAATGGCAACAGGTAGCTACGGGTGCAACGTTGGTACTATCAGTCTATATTGACATCGTGCGCCAGAGAAAGCGTATGGGTGTCTAATACCAGTGAATATTGTGGGAATATACCCTGCGATATTAAATATTTTTTGGAGGTATTTTATGAAAAGAGTCTTAGCCATTGTCTTGTCATTGCTCTTGGTTTTTAGCATGATTGCGTGCGGCAATCAGAGCGACACTGCACAAAACGCAGGCACCCAGGGCAGCTCCAATGCAGCAGGCTCCAGTAGCGATGCTGGTAACGCTGATCCTTGGAATGTCGCAGTATTCACCATGTCTGGTTCCGGCGAATTTTGGGCAAGCGTAATGGCAGGCGCAGAGAGAGCCTGCGAGGAATTCGGCCTTGTCTACACAATTGATGGTCCTGCTACTGAGACCTCTTATGAGCAGCAGATTGCAATGGTGGAAGATGCCATTACGAAGGGCGCTGATGCCATCTGCATCGCGGTATGCGACTCCGAGGCTTTGGTGCCAACTCTCGAGGCTGCAGCCGCAAAGGGAATTAAAATTATCCTGTTCAACACTACTTGTAATTATGACGGTTTAACCTTTATTGCTACAGATAACTACGAGGCCGGCCGGCTTGGCGGAAAGGCTCTGGGCGAGGCTCTCGGCGGTGAAGGCAAGGTCTGCCTGCTCGGCTCACAGGAAACAGTTCCTTCTAATGTAGCTCGCTGCGAAGGCGCAAGAGATTACATCGAAGAAAACTTCCCCAATATGGAGGTTGTCGACATCCAGTACTGCGACGGCGATATGGAGAAGGCTTTGACAATTTCCAACGACTGGATCACTGCAATCCCTGATCTTGCGGGCATTTTCTCCAACAATGACTTTTCTACCATTGCTGCTGCAAATATCATTGAGGAGCGCGGTAGAGTGGGAGAAATCGTGCATGTAGGTTTTGATGCAACTGAGACTAACGTAGTTTATCTCGAGTCTGGCACTACAACTGCTATTGTTACTCAGGATCCCAGTGATATCGGATATCAGAGTGTTGTGAGTGCTGTAAAGGCACTTGAAGGCGAGAGTTTGCCTGAAAACATTGGTACTAACATCGTGGTTGTGACAAAGGATAATCTTAACGATGCGGATATTCGTGCAATTCTCGGCTTCTAAATGTAAGCGGATAAAATAAGAAAATATAATTTGCCTGTGAGGAAAAGGAATCTCGACAAAGTTTGTGTATGGAACAAGAGGCGAGTTCATTTTCCTCACGAGCTATAAGAAGAAATGTTCGAGGAGTAAACAATCTATGAAACTGCAAATAGCACTTGACGATATTACCCGCGAAGCGGCTAAAGTTTTATTAGAAAAAATTCAAGAAGATGTCGATATTATTGAAATCGGCACACCATTCGCATATTATAACGACATTTCAGTTATTCAAGAATTCAAAAACTTATATCCTAAAGCAAAGATTTTGGCGGATTACAAGATTCTGGACGGTGGAGAGTTTATGAGCGCTCTTGCATTCCGTGCCGGTGCTGACATTGTTACAGTTTCTGTAAGCGCTAACAACGAGACCATTGCAGGGGCAATTAAAACTGCACGAGCATATGAGCGCGAGGTGTTGGTGGATACCATGGGAGTACCTCTTGAACGTATACCTGAGCGAGCTGCAGTTGCGCAGGCCCTTGGTGCGGATTATATCTGTGTACATACAAGTCTTGACGTTCCTGATGCGCCGGATCCGCTGGAGAGCATGCGGCTTGCACGGCAAGGAGCACCTGAACTTAAGTTAGCTGTCGCTGGAGGAATCAATTTGCAAACTCTACCGCGCATTATTGCAGCCAAGCCAGACCTAATTATAGTGGGTGGAGCAATCTGCAAAGCAGTTGATCCTATCGAAACGGCAAAAACCATGAAAAAAATGATTCTCGAGGAGGCAATACAGTGAAAACTCGTGCTATCGCTCTTGCAAGTCTAAACGAACTGCAGGAGATTGTTGAAACTGTTGAAGAGACCGAACTCGAGCAAATGCAAGAACTGATTCTCAATTCAAATCGTATTTTTGTTGGGGCTGCAGGACGTTCCCTGCTCGCAATGAAGTTTTTGGCAATGCGCCTCATGCAAATCGGTTTAAAGGTATATCTTGTCGGTGAGGTTTGCACGCCAAGTATCCGTGAAGGGGATCTATTATTGGTCGGTTCGGGCTCAGGAGAAACGGCTGGGATGATTGCAATCTGTAAAAAAGCGAAAGCCGCTGGAGCAGAAGTTGCGGTATTTACAAAAAATAGAAATTCAACAATTGCATCAATTGCCAAAGTTGCTGTTCAATTAAACACTGCAAAGCCAATTCAAGAAGGGGCCGCTGGTCCTGATGGATGGATAGAAGGAAATTATTTTTCAATTCGCCCGTCTGGTAACCCGTTTGAACAGTCAATCGTTATAGTCGGGGATGCAATGGTTTGCGAATTGATGCAAAAAACTAATTGTGGTACTGCGAAAATTGCATATAATCACGCTAATTTAGAATAAAGAGGAAGTTAGTTATGATTAAACAAGGAATACTGAATGCTGATTTGCGTTCTCTTACTGCCCGTATCGGCCATAGAGATCGTTTTGCGATTGTGGATGCAGGCTACAATATACCGTTAGGTATTGAAACTGTTGACTTGGCCTTTTTGCCTAATATTCCTTCAATGGTTCAAGTTGTCGAAGGAATTATAAATGAAATGGCAATTGAAGAGGTCATTCTTGCATGTGAAATTAAAGAAATGTCACCTGATCTCGATAAGGAATATGCGAAACATTGGCCTGAAAAAGCAAAACTATCCTATATCCCACACATTGAATTTGACGAAGAAATTAAGAAGGTAAAAGCTGTAATACGCACTGGTGGTTACTGGCTGCACGCTCCAAACGTAATTTTACAGGCAGGATGTACCTATGATGAGTAAAATTGTTCTAGATGTGCTAACACTTGGCGATTTAATGGTGGATTTTACCCCCGCAGGAATTTCACCAAAAGGGAATTTGCTTTATGAACGCAATCCTGGTGGGGCGCCGGCCAATGTGGCAGTAACAGTTTCCCGTTTGGGTGGCAAATCAGGATTTCTTGGTACGGTCAGTGATGATATATTCGGGCACTTTTTAGCTGATGCGATGACCAAATTCGGGGTTAACATTCAAGGCTTACGATTTACCAGGAAAGCGCCCACAAAAATGGCTTTTATCACTCTAGACGAGAACAACAATCGTAGCTTTGATTTTACTCGAGGAGAAGTTGCTGAAACCTACTATTCACCCGAAGATATTGACGAACAACTGATTGATGCCTGCCGAGTGTTTTTGCTTTCGACCGTTTCACAATACAAAGAACCTTGCAGATTGGCCGCGGCAAAGATTGTGGAAATGGTAAAAGAACGTGGGAAATTGCTTGTTTATGATCCAAACTGGAACATCGCATTTTCAAATGATAAGGAATTTGAGCGCACTGTAATGCTCGACACAATGCATAAAGCAGATATTGTGAAAATATCGGTTGAGGAAGCAGAATTTCTTTTCGGCAAGGATATTACTTACGAAGCTGTTGCGCATAAAATACGTAGCTTCGGCGCGAAATTCGTAACGATTACCTTAGGACCTCGCGGTTGTTATTACAGCTATAAAGGTGGAGAAGGACATTTGCCAACCTATGATGTAAAGGTGGCTGATACAACTGGTTCCGGAGATGCTTTTATAGGGGGGTTTATCTACCAATTAACCCGTTTGAACATGCCAGTGATCGAGCAAATTCCCCAACCAGACATAGAAAGAATGCTCAGGTTTGCGCATGCGTGTGGTGCGCTTTGTGCATCTCGTAAGGGAGCAATGCCTTCAGTAGAAAATGAAGCAGAAGTGGAACGCTGTATGCAGGAGGTTCCTATCCTGTTATTTGATTAAATGGCTTCGGGCAGTTCTGTCACAGACAAGTCAAGGCTGCCTGCCCAGACCTCATTGTAAAGCGTGTGGGTGCAGACCATCTCCTCTGCTGAAAACAGCTTGTGCAGACGAGCATATCAGGCGCAGGCATCCAAAGACCACTTGTGTTCTTTGACCTGTTCCATTATCCAGCGAATGAAACGAGTGCAGTGACAGATTCGGTGTGGTTTCCGAGAACGCTTTCTGTTCGCCTTGTAGGCCGCTTCTCCACGCCTTGCCGAGTATCCGGGCTTCCTGCCCTTGCTGCTCTTTCGGGGTGGTGTGCCGCGCTTTAGCTCGTTTCCAACGGTGGTTGGTGAACATCCGATTGCTCTGGCAATGGCGCTGTTCGTGTAGCCTGCGTTCTTGAGATGCTGGATTGCCCCTCGTTCCTCTCGCTGTAAGTGCTGTCCCTTCTTGCGGTCTACCGATTCTGCGATATAATCTTGGCAGTCCATAGTGATTGCCCTCCCTTGGAAGAAGTTGTGTGCAAACTTCATTCTACCATGTGGGGAAAATCACTATGGATTTTTTCTTAGGTGTCCAACTTCATTTTACAATCGACCAATAAAATACAACGAAAGAACTTGTGCAGAAAGGAAATAATATGATAAATATGGAGAAGTTTTCTTTTGCGGCAGATAGCATTGATCAAGACAGAATTCCCCAGTTCCTCTTGAGTGATGGCAACAAAATGCCTTGTATCGGTTATGGAACCTTTGGTTCCGACCATGTTGAACCGGGAGTCATTGCCGAAAATGTTAAAGTAGCACTGTCACTTGGATATCGTTTGCTCGACTGTGCTCCAGCCTATGAAAATGAAAAGGAAATTGGTGTAGCACTAAAAGAAGTGTTTGAAACGGGGCTACTTCGCCGTGAGGATCTTTTTATTATATCAAAGCTTCCAAACAATCGTCACAATGAGCGGGATGTGCTTGCCGCTTGTGCTGAAACATTAAGGGATCTTCAAGTAGATTATCTTGATTTGTATCTCATACACTGGCCATTCCCTAATTACCATACACCTGGTTGTGACACTCATCAGCGCGATCCAAACGCACGTCCATTTTTCGAAGAGGAATATCTTATGGTCTGGCGGCAGATGGAAAAACTTGTCGAAATGGGACTTGTTAAATCCATTGGCATGTCGAATATGAATATCCCGAAAATAGAATCAGTTTGGCAGGAGATGAAGATTAAGCCTGTTGTAAACGAATGCGAACTCCATCCACACCTTCGGCAGGATGAACTTATCGCATACTTAAAAGAAAAGAATGTTCTGCCTATTGCACATACGCCGCTCGGCAGCCCTCACCGGCCAGAGCGCGATCGTACTACAGAAGATACCAATTGCCTTCAGGATCCAGCAATCCTAGAAATAGCTCAAGCGCATGGTATTCATCCAGTTTCAGTTGTCCTTAAATGGGCCGTACAACGCGGAACGTTACCTGTTCCTTTCTCAATCAGTCGTTCACATATTCTGAGTAATCTCCGGTGCTGTACTGAAGATCTACTGACAAACGCCGAAATGGAAAAGATTAACAATATTGGAACCCAGTGTCGCCTTATCAAAGGAACTGTCCTTTTGTGGGAAGGTGCACCTGACTGGCATTGCCTGTGGGATGAACAAGGGGAGATTGACCGTACCGGATGGAAAGGTTAAGCCTAGCTTTGATTAAAGAAAAAGGTATTGAGTTTGCCGTAGAACAAATTTGTGGTCTTCCTTCAGACGGAAATACAAAGGAACTGGTAATTTCTAAGTATAAGAATATCAAATCTTAATAATTTCTGACTCAGATACACCGTCATGGTGGCAGAGGGGCGATTTGCCCCTCTGCCTTCGTTGGTTCTGTTTTGGAGATTCTTGGACAGTGAAGTGTCTGTTGACTCCATCCAGAATATAAACAACATGACTTCTGGTCAGTTGTACGTATTTCACTTAGGGTTCGTTTAACTTCCGCTTATTTTTCCCGTTTATATGCCGGTGTGGTGGAATTGGCAGACACAAGGGATTTAAAATCCCTCGGTAGCAATACTGTACCGGTTCGAGCCCGGTCACCGGCACCAATTCTTTTAGCCAGTTTTAATGTAAATTTTTCCTATACAAAATACCCATGGCATTCTCGCCTAAGAGAAAAGTGATTTGTGATATGGTCTTATTTATATGCGGGCATGGTGGAACTGGTAGACTCGAAGGATTTAGGTTCCTTTGCCAACCGGCGTGTGGGTTCGAATCCCACTACCCGCACCAAATTAAGGGCCTTTAGCTCAGTTGGTTAGAGCAGACGGCTCATAACCGTCCGGTCCCGGGTTCGAGTCCCCGAAGGCCCACCACATAGGGGTATAGCTCAGTTGGTAGAGCAGCGGTCTCCAAAACCGCGTGTCGAGAGTTCGAGCCTTTCTGCCCCTGCCAAAAAATATCACCATCTATTTGGATGGGGATATTTTTTATCAGCGTCAGTTAAGGCTCAAAACGAACTCCAGCTTCACGCGTCCATAGGACGCTGAAGCTGGGAGCAACGTGCCGGTGGCACGTTGCGCAAGTGAGAGGAGAGCCGAGGGAGAAGTCAACAGCTATCGAAATGCAGCGGGTATCGGTAGGACAATATTCAATAGGGTGGTCATTTTGCTTACCAGCGGTAGCTGTAGGCTCGAAACGAACTCTGATCTTGCCGCTTTATCAGAGCGCGAGATTGGGAGTGACAGTCCGGTGGACTGTCACGTTAGTGAGAGGAGGGCCGAGGGAAAGCGGCGCAGCGCCGCCAGTGGCGGAAGTAGCAAGCCGGTTTCAAGGAAGTGTCCCAATGGCCGCGCCACGAATGTGGGCGGGCATTGGCAGACACGACGAGGTCAGCGGGCGCAGCAAGCTGGCAATGGACAAGGCTGTCGGTAGGACAATACCCAACAGGGTGGTCACTTTGTTTAATCAGTAGCAACGTGAGAAGCGGCGGAGCAGGCGAGGGCGTTTTTTGCAGGGCGGCTGTTGGTCTACGGACTATGGTCGGTAATGGGATACAAAACGTTTGTTGGGTAGGACAGAAATTTTTTGAAATTTTACCAAATTAGACCTTGAATGTTCTGAGATAAGGTTATATAATAGCTCTTGCAAAAGCGGTGGAGCGGAAATGGTAACGTTACCGCACACCAAACCGCGTTTACAGCGCAGCGCTTCATGACGAAACCCCAAGGGGTTTCTCTTTTTCACAGGTGAAAAAGAATACGGGGTTCGGTGAAACGGGCGCGGTTCGCAAAAAAATTTGGAGAAAAAGGAGTTAGAACAATGAAGAAAACAACAAAGATCCTGTCTCTGCTGATGGCACTGGTCATGATTTTCTCTTTGACCACCGTGGCGCTGGCAGACGACGCAGAAGTGACGCTGGGCGCTAGCAGCAGAAACGGCGTTACGCTTCAGTGGGGTACGGCAACCTCTTATCTGAATGGCCTTGTCCCCTCTTATGATACCGCCAACAAAGCTGTTGGTGAAACCGGTTATTTCCAGCGTCTGCCTATCGCACAAGGCAACGCTATCGTGAATCCCAGATTCTATGCAGTGCCCAAGACGGGAAGCGTTAAGGTGTCCAAGGACGGCGTTATCGGCGACCTTTCCTTTAGCCTGAGTTCCTGGAAGGGCAGCTCTTATAACGGCGCTACCTGCCTGCAGTTCAACTACACGGCTCTGGCAGAGGGTTCTGTCGATGTGACGCTGACCTATTACTATAACTTCAACCAGAGCGACGTTGTCAATGGCACCGCATGGTATATGGAAACCGCTACCTTTACCGTCAATGTTGGCGATGGCGAGGTCGGTCCTGCCAATAAGCCCAACAAGCCTACCGTGAGCGATGTTGAGCGTTTCCGCAACGATGTGAATTCTACCAGCTCCTCTAAGGGCGCTGTGTATATGTGGTGCGACACCCATGACCATCAGGCGTGGTTCGATTATATCGCCGATGTGGATGATGCTTACACGCTGGGCGATGTGGTCGCCAACGACGGCTCCGTGCTGAACAAGAGCACCTATCCCTGGATCTGCGTGATGACGCTGGATGCCAACAAGTATCTGGATGCGTACAATGCTGAGCTGGGCGACAAGTACGGTACGCACTATCTGAAGGATGGTCAGGCGGCAACGGAGACCGCAACCTGGTACTACAACGCCAATCTTTCCAAGTGGCAGTTCCGCAGTGCTGAAGCCCCCGTTTATATCGACATTACGCACAATGCTCCTACCCCCGCTGTGACCGAGTACACCGTTACTTACACCGATGGTGTGGAGAACGAGGAAGTCTTTGCCGATCAGGTCTACACCGTGAAGAAAGGTGACAAGACTCCCGCTTTCAATGGCACTCCTGAGCGCGAGGGTTATGTGTTCCTGGGCTGGGAGCCTGAGGTCGCTGAGACTGTGACCGGCAATGCCACCTACACCGCCAAGTGGGAAGAGGCGCTGACTGAGGTCAAGGTCACTGCCAATAAGGGTGAAGGCGCCCTGCTGTTCCTGGGCGATGAGATCAAGGTGACTGTCAAGACGAACGTCAAGGCTGACAACATCAAGATCACCCCCACTCTGAACGGCGCGTTTACGCAGGTCGCTTCCGACACCGCTGCTGACGGCACCAAGACCATCTGGTACCGTGTGACGAAGATCATCGGCAACTATACTACGCTGAGCTTTACCGCGACTGCCACCAAGGGCGATCAGCCCGCTGTGACCGACACCCTGTCCTTTGGCGTAAATCTGCGCAACCGCATCCATGTGACCGTGACCAAGAAGGTCAGCGGCGAGACTGTGACGGACGCTGCCGTTCAGCTGATGCACAAGTATCCCAAGTGGAATACCTGCCCCATGCTGAAGTATGATGCCGTCAATAAAGAGTACGTCATGGCCAACCCCTGGAATTTCTCTAACCAGCCGTTTGCAAAACTGGTCATTAAGCATGGTGAGGATGAGTTCACTGTGACTAAGGACAAGAATGGCAAGGACCTGGTGAAGGTTTGCCAGGCTGGTACCGAAGAAGTCTATGTGGAGTATATCATTGTTGATCCCATCAAGGTAACGATTAACATCAATGGTCAGTTGTACAAAGCAGAGACCTTTAAGGGCAACGAGGGCGATGTGCTGGATTATACCGCTATGGTGAAGGATGCCATGGAGCACCTGAACTATACGTTTATCAATGTGACGACGGAAGGTCTTGTGAATGATGCAGCTACGTTCGGTGAGTGCACCGATGTTGTTATCAATATTACCACCAAGACTACTGGCACCATCACCGGCACTGGCGACAACTTCGTCTCCGGCAACTAACCCCCGCGGCAACCGAACGCTTCCCGTTTCGTGATACCCCTATATCGAAACACGACCACCCTCCGGCCAAGCCGGGGGGTGGTTTTTTGCCGTGCGGAGACCGCGAAAAATCATCCATATCCCCCGCGGTCGGTTGACATTATTTCAGATTTGGGATATGATATACACTAGAAAATAACGCGCACGGGCGCGGGAATTGAGGTTATACAATATGGCTAAGGATCAGAGAAATGTGGAAGCGATCACTCCCATGGAGGAGGATTTTGCCAAGTGGTATACGGACATCTGCCTGAAGGCGGAGCTGGTGGACTACGCCAGCGTCAAGGGCTTTCTGATCCTTCGACCTTACGGCTACGCCATTTGGGAGAACATTCAGCGGTACATGGACGCGGAGTTCAAGAAGACGGGCCACGTGAACGTGGCTATGCCTGTGCTGATCCCGGAGAGCTTGCTGAAGAAAGAGGGCGAGCTGGTGGCCGGGTTCGCGCCGGAGGTGGCGTGGGTCACTCACGGCGGCAGCGAACAACTGGAGGAGCGGCTGGCGTTCCGCCCCACGTCCGAGACGATGTTCTGCGACCACTGGTCCCACGTGCTGCACAGCTATCGGGAGCTGCCCATGCTGTATAACCAGTGGTGCAGCGTCATCCGCTGGGAAAAGACCACCCGCCCGTTCCTGCGCAGCCGCGAGTTCTGGTGGCAGGAGGGCCACACCATCCATGAGACCGCCGAGGAGGCCATGGCCGAGACGGAGCAGCAGCTGAACTGCTACGCCGACGTGTGCAGGAACGCGCTGGCCATGCCCGTGGTGAAGGGCCGCAAGACCGACAAGGAGAAGTTTGCCGGGGCGGAGGCCACGTACACCATCGAGTGCATGATGAAGGATCACAAGGCCCTTCAGTCCGGCACGAGCCATTTCTTCGGCGACAAGTTCTCACGGGCCTATGACGTGACGTTTACGGGACGGGACAACACGTTGCAGTATCCGTTCCAGACCAGCTGGGGCGCGTCTACCCGCCTGATCGGCGCGATCATCATGACCCACAGCGACAACCACGGGTTGGTGCTGCCCCCGGTCATCGCACCCACGCAGGTGGTGGTCATCCCCATCGCGCAGCACAAGCCCGGCGTGCTGGACGCCGCCGCGGCGCTGAAGGAGCGGCTGGTGAACGCCGGGCTGCGGGTGAGCATGGACGACAGCGATCAGTCCGCCGGGTGGAAGTTCGCCCAGTATGAGATGAAGGGCGTGCCGCTGCGTGTGGAGATCGGCCCGAAGGACATGGAGAAGGGCCAGTGCTGCATCGCACGCCGCGACACCGGCGAGAAGGTGTTCGTGCCGCTGGAGGGCGTGGAGGGCAGCGTGAAGCAGCTGCTGAAGGACGTACACGACAATCTGTACGCCATGGCGGAGAAGAACCTGGAGGACAACACCTTCGACATGACCTCCTGGGAGGAGGTCAAGGAGATGGCACAGGGCAAGGGCGGCTTCGCCCGCACCAAGTGGTGCGGCAGCCTGGAGTGCGAGCTGGCCATGAAGGAAAAGGCCGGCGTGTCCAGCCGCTGCATGCCGCTGAAGCAGTCCGGCACGGAGGGCAAGTGCGTCATGTGCGGCAAGCCCGCCACCACGGACATTTACTGGGGCGTGGCGTATTAAGAAGAATCAAAAAAGAACAGTCCGTGAAGGACTGTTCTTTTTTGTTATGCTTTCTCCCAGTCCGCGGTGAGGGTGACAGAGACGGTGGTACGCCAGTCCGTTTCGCCGTCGGCGGTTTTGGCAAAGAAGGCGGAGGCGGGCAGAAGCTCCACCCTCTCCCCTGCCGCGTCCAGCCAGCCGGTGAAGCGATAGCCCGAGCGGGTGGGCGCCTGCGGCGGCGCCAGGGGCGTTCCACGGAGCACCTCCGCCGGCGCTACGCCGCTGCCGCCGTTACTTTGGAAGGTCACACGGCACTGCTCTGACACCACCACCGTGACGTCCCGGGCAGCGGCGGCATAGCGGCCCATGCCGTCCTCGGTGGACACCAGGTAATGGCTGCCGGTTATGGCGGACGCACCGCCGTCGGCCAGGACCTTCAGCTGAAAGGAGCCGACGACCGTCTCATCCGCCCAGTCCGCGCCGCAGCCAAAGTCTACGTAATTCATGTAGACCGCCTGACGGCCATCACGCAGCGTGACCAGCGTCGTCTTGACGCCCTCGCGGAGCAGGGTGCCATCAGGCTGATAGGCGAAGAAGGCAGGATCGAAGCATATCTCGTCCTGCATGGCGAACATCGGCCCTGTGCCGGTGGTCCGGCACAGGGTAAGCGATACCGTTACGGTATCGCCGGCGGCGGCATGGTACGTCGCCTCTCCGTTGGCGGCAAGGCGGAATTCATAGTGCCGGCTGTCGTCGCCCCAGGCCAGGGACGGCGCCAGCAGCAGCACCGCCAGCAGCGCCAGAACTACCCGCTTCATGGTCCGCCTCAGTTCAGGAAGTCCTTGAGCTTCTTGCTGCGGGAGGGGTGCCGCAGCTTACGCA
>ENA-OPBD01000250-OPBD01000250.1-human-gut-metagenome-genome-assembly--contig:-NODE-250-length-43431-cov-5.655270_pt1 | contig 43431 bp, 40 predicted proteins | sample MGYA00241062_ERZ501440 | MGnify/ENA primary metagenome ERZ501440 (study PRJEB25962, sample SAMEA2042628) | human gut metagenome | biome: human gut; feature: human-associated habitat; material: faeces...
CAAACCAAAAAGTAATTTATGTCTATGAGAGCTTCAGATCTACAACGCCAAACTTCCTGGGGACTCTCTTCGTGGAGAATGTCCGTGGCCGGGAGAGCTACTCCTTTGAGTATGATGCTGACTGGTTAAAAAGCAGCGCAAACTACATGTATCTCGACCCGGATCTTCAACTGTATGCCGGGCGGCAGTATCCCACCGGTGCAAAAAATGTGTTCGGTCTTTTCGCCGACTCTTCCCCCGACCGCTGGGGCCGCCTGCTGATGACGCGCAGAGAAAGAATATTGGCGGAGCAGGAAGGCCGGAAGCCTCGAAAGCTCTTAGACAGCGACTTCCTGATGGGCGTCTACGACGAGACTCGGATGGGCGCGATCCGCTTCAAGCTGGACAAAGACGGGCCGTTCCTTTCGGATGATTCAAAAACCCCGACGCCTCCCTGGACCAGCTTGCGAACGCTGGAGGAAGCCTCCCGTCAATTTGAAAACGATGAGTCCGGTCTCGAACAGAAATGGATCAATCAGCTCATCAAGCCCGGTTCCTCGCTGGGTGGCGCTCGTCCGAAGGCCACCGTTCTGGACACAAGCGGAAATCTGTGGATCGCCAAGTTTCCGTCCAAGCACGATGATGTTAACGTGGGCGCATGGGAAAAGGTCACCCATGACCTTGCAAGACTTTGCGGCTTGGATGTTCCCGAGTCCATGCTGATCGACTTCTCCAAGTACGGAAGCACCTTCCTTGTACGACGGTTTGACCGGAATGGTGCTGCGCGGATTCATTTCGCGTCCGCCATGACAATGCTCGGAAAAACGGATGGGGCATCGGCTGCGGACGGCTCCAGTTATCTTGAGCTGGTGTCCTTTATCAAGGCCAACGGCGCTGCTCCCAAGAGAGATTTGACGGAGCTATGGAAGCGGATCGTGTTCAATATGGCTGTTTCCAATACGGATGACCACATGAGAAACCACGGCTTTATCCTCAAGGCGGATGGCTGGCATCTCTCACCCTTGTACGATGTAAACCCCGTCCCGGAGGGTGACGAGCTGTCCCTCTGCGTAAATGAGGACGATGCAACGATCTCCCTCGACCTTGCGCTGGAGATCGCTCCGTATTGTGAGATCAGCACCAAGGACGCAGCGGCTATGGCAGCGGATGTCCTGAAAACCGTCCGTGATAACTGGAATCGGCTGGCAGCAGAATGCGGATTAAGCCGGAGCGCACAGGAATATATGCGGCCGGCCTTCTCGCTGGCTCTTGAATAACACAGCTTGATTCACCATCAGATCTCCCTTCGAGCAAGGGGGATCTTTTTTTGCCAGTCACAAGCCAAAGAGCATTCCGCGTGTGCTATTCCTCAAGGACAGGATCGTCTGCAAGGGGTTCTTCGTTTTCCTCTACAAAGTCATCTTCCGCAGCAACCTTCCCAGAATGCAGCTTCGTCATTCGCAAGGTATATTTGCATTTTCGGTTATAAGCAACGAGCATAGCTTCGGCGTAGCAAAGAGACCCTGCTCCACGCTCTTTAGCGATGCGAGACAACTGCCGAACAGACATGAAGCCAACCCTCTCCTTAAAGGTTTCGTCACGAAGCTGGTCACCAAATGCTACGACCATTCTCGCAACACCGGCTAATACATTTGCCCCCAGAGAGTCGATATCCCCCTCCCATGTACCAACGCAGAGCCGCAAAGTTCGGTCAAGCACATGGTAACCATATTTGGTGTAGATCCGCTCCAGCGTGGCAACCGCACAGATCACGCCATATGCTTTGGTCGGCCCAATAGAAAGAGAATAGGATTCAACGAGCCGCTTAATAACAAGCTGCTGCTCATTTCCTGCTTCGATATTAGCCATGAATATCTCATAAGGCTTCAATGGGCGCACATGCTTCATCTGATTTGCAAAAATGTCTGCTTCGTTCTTGTAATCTAAGCTGTCATAAATCATGCACCAAACAGGAGTCTCCCGCGAACCGGATACAGTAGCAACGATCTCTATGGTGTGCTGACCATTAAAGACATAGTTGACACCATCACGGCGGCTCACCTTTACTGGGTTGATTTGGTTCAGGTCGAAATCCTCGATGGCTTTTTCAACCTGAGCCTGAGACAATGGCCGCTGGTATTCCTGATTAGAAACGAGATTTTTGATCGGGATCTGCTCGAAGTGGACATTCGGAACAAATCTGCTGAAGTCTTGCATTAGTCTACCTCCCTGATTTCTGAGAGCATCTCGGACACCTTCTCCTGTAGCGACAACAGCGCCTCCTCAAGTTTGCTTTTTGCACTCGTTGAAGCGGCGTTCATATCCGCATTGTTTCTGGCTCGCTCGATGGAACTGACCCATGACGGAACGGTCAGAGTCAAACCGGCGATTTCGGCATCCGGGTCGTGCATAGGGGGAATTTTGATAAGAGGTAAAGTTTCCTGCATAGATTCAACTGGCTCCTCATCTATATCAGCAAATTCTTTTCGTGTGTCACTGTAACTGGTGAACGGGTGCTGTAGGTCTTCGGGTCTTGTCCCGATCCGCCTAATCTCTTCCGGCGGCATTTTCGAAAGGGCCACAAGGTTCTCGTGAGATATTTTGAAAGTGCCAGAAAGCACTTTGCCAGGAAGTTCAGGGTCTGCCTGTCCAACAACGTCTAACGCCTTACTGAAGATCGCATACTTCTGCACAGATCCAGTAGATACATTATATTGAGCGCTGAACTTCTGGGCTGTGCGCCGAAAAGTCTCGCCTCGCTCACCCTTGTTTCTCCGTTTATACTGGTTGAACCCATTGATGTTGGGCGGATGCTTACGCGCTACTTTCTCAAGTTCATACTGCTTTCCAATGAGATATCGTCTGGTTTCCTCCGTGATATTTCGGCGACCAAGCTGATTGCTGCAGATCCATACAATCGCTTGCTCTCGGTTCTCAAATGGCATTTTCTGTACAGCATAGGGGATGTGCAGCCGATTACATATCTCGTAGCGGTTATGACCATCAATGATGATGTTATTCCATGTGATGATCGGCTCTCTGCAGCCGTCTACTGCAAGATTTACTTCGAGTTGAAGATACTCATCCTTCCGTAAAGGGCGAATGAGTGTCTTGAATTCCGGGTCGATCTCCAACACCGCAAATCCTTTATCCATCGCTGGGAGGTCTCCTCTCATTTTTCTTTAAGGTTTTCATGGAGAAATAGGCTACTCTGTTTGCAACATCCACCTCTCCGCTCATACGATAACTGTATTGGAAGTCGAGAGTACCGATCATATTGACCAAAGCGCACAGGAGCGTATTGCTGTAGAACTCAACAGAATAATGGCGTGATGTTTGAACCAATTTCACTCGGTTGGAGGTGCCACCAGTGAGGGGGCGATCTGAGCCAAGTACAGCAATGAACATTTCTTCTGGATTGACCAGAAATTGAACATATTGCGGATTCCCCATTTTGTTCAGGGTGGACTTATGTATGCGAAAGCGATTCCACTTTAAGTCAATGGTCATGATCGCGCTGTTATCCGTACTACCCATTTACACTCCCCTCCTGCACAGGTACCTCTGGTTGATATGCGTTATGGGCTGATGTGACATTTTCCACGGATGCCGTGGAGGATACAGTGCTATCCTTGATTCCATAGATTGCGTATCCGTCAAAGATATTGATCTGCAGGGACTTCTGGTGCTCACGATAAGGCAAGCCGAACTGATCCTTCCAACCGGCCGGGAATACAGGTGTACGCGCAGTCTTGGGCTTGCCTCCGTCTTTTGCAATACGCTGATAAATCTCGGAGGCGTTCAAGTCGAATACAATCAGATACTCATCATTAGCATGGATGACCTTGCCAAGCAGCTTGTACCTGTAATCAATATTCCAGTCCATCAGCTCAAAGAGCTTTGCAAAGAAGAACTTACCCGTCACCTGGCGGGGCCTCCTCTTCCCGCCAGATGTGTTGCACCACGCGAATGCGTCTCGCTCTGACTCGGCGCAAGGGCGTAGTGCAAGAATGTGCGACTCTCGATTGATCAAGAGCTGTACACAGTCTGCATGGGGAAACTTGTTTAAGCAGGCAGTATTGACGTAAACTTTGTAATTGTTGAAGGTGATAGACGGCTCGAAAGTATGAGCGAAGAACTCCCTACGAACCACCTGATACCCATCAAAATCGAAGTCGTCACTAAGTTCGATCACATCGCCTGGTGCCGATGCGTCGATTGTCATTGGCGTGTCCACATCCTCCTTAAAGGTAATGGTAGTTTCATCATCGACATTGCCAAATTGAGTATTCTGTAGCATCGGTGAGATGAAAGAAACCTGATTCTCTACTTCCATTCTGCTCTCCTTTCATTCGTCTCTGACAAGATCCAGCGCATCTCCAATCTGGCGTAGGCTCATGCTGAGATAGTGACAAAGCCGTCTGAGTTGTTCCGCGTTATACTCTGCCATGATCACATCCTGCTCGGCTTCGGACAAATCAGAAAAGCATCTGTTGACATGTATACCATCACGAACCACGCGGTAGTACACTCCATCAAGATTCCGAAAGATTGGAATATTGTTTTTTTCAGGCATTAAAATCCACCTCTTCCATCTGCTTTATGGGGGCTAATTGCTCTGCTATGAATCGCTGCATTTCATCAAACTTGGTGACTCGAAGCTTCTCACCGGTTTCAAAGAGTTGGCCTTCCAGCCAAAGCTTCCATGCATCTTCACTTTGTAATTCCGGTGAAGATGAGGTAAGTCTGTGAGAGTAAAAGTCACTACCAAACCTGTCTGCCAGTTTCTTAGGAACTGCCCGAATACGCTTTCCTGATACGGAGAGAGGAGAAAGCTCACCGTCGCCGCTGATGGGAGAATCTGTCCCCGTCATGAGATAGGACTGGATAAAAATCTCGGGTTCACTCAAATCAAATAGGAACACCGAATCCCCTTCGTTTTGGAGGAGTCTACCATAGGCCCTGAACTTAAAATCGGTTTCCCAATCGAGCAGTTCGAATAGGGTTCCACCAAATGCGGTACATGGTATCTCTTTGGCATAGTATTTTCCATCGTCAGGTCTTGACCACTGTACGCACTGGCGAGAATCCTTAGAGGCGCGACGAACAGCGAGCTTCCGCAATCCCGGATGGATCAGCAGTTCAACTTTGTTGTCCTTCCCAAACTGCCTGACGCAATCTGTGCTGAACTTGATTTGTTTGCTCTGAAATAAGACATACGGTCTTTTGTTCGCATCAAAGAGAGATGAATTCGTAACTTCAAAGCCGCGCAAATCAAAATCTCCAGCTGCCACCTCGAATGTGGCGTCACCCTCCGCAGGCTGGCCGTAATATGTATCGTCCGTGTAGACACTCATAGAAGCCTGTAAATAATCGGCTGCCTTGAAACCTGCCCACTTAGGGCTAATCGTGACAAATCCTTTCAGAACGCCAGATTCAATCACCCGAAGCTCCGGCAGAATAGACTTTCCGCCGTATTTCGCATTATTGATCATGTGCTGGACGGCTATATAATCGTCCCGCGACACGATTGCCTCGTGTTCTCCTTTATACAGGCTCTGCTGCCGTTCTCCTCTGTTTTTCTTGGACTTATGACTGATCACATCAGGCGTGAATGTCTTTCTTGTGAGAACATCACCACAATGCCGCTCATTCCTCAAGACCTGAATTACGGTGCCGGAAGTCCACTTGGAATTACCAAGGAATGTCCTCTTACCAAGTGCCTCGAGGGTTTTTGCAATATGCGATGAAGAATATCCGGACAGATACATGTAGAATATGAGCTTTACGGTCGGCGCTTCGTCCGGATTGATCACCAACTTGCCGTCAGCATCATGGGAATAGCCCAACAGCTTGGGTGTCAGAGGAAGTCCTCCATTCAACCGCTGAGCAAGCGAAACTTCCATACTGCGGCTTCGAATGCGGGACTCGTTTTCCGCGATGGAAGCCAAAAAAGACAGCGGCATGTTTGTATCCTCGTTCAGCGAGAAGATGCATTCACTCTCAAAGAAAACGCCCACTGGATTGCGAAGTTCCGCAAGATTACGCACCATGGTAATGCAGTCGACCGTATTTCTGGCAAGACGCGAAACCGATTTGGTAATAATCAAGTCGATTTTTCCGGCTCTGCTGTCAGTGAGCATTTGGTTTAGCTCAACGCGGTGTTTTGTCGAAGTGCCCGAGATTCCTTTATCGGCGTAGATCTTTACAAGCTTCCAATTGGGATGCTTCAAGACGAACTCTTCATAATAGTTCTTCTGAAGTTCATAGGAAGTTTCCTGACCGAGATTATCAGTTGAAACTCGGACGTAGACCGCAACACGCTGATGAATATCGGCATCGTAGAAATCGACCTGCTTCTTTGCCGGATAGATGACATCTGGCTCTCTCCGATTCGAGTATCGCTTATGTACTTTCTCGCGTTCTGCTTGATCAGCTGCTTTCTTGGCTGATTTACTCATGGAGCGCACCTCTCATATCCAGCTCGTCATCAGGCAGGATCTTCCAGTCAGGGGTTGGGAGAAAACAAGGCTCTCGAAGATCGTCGCGATAATACGATGCCAAAGTGTATAGATCTTCTGATATGAAGTAAATGCCAACGGGAGGCTTTCGAGCAGCGAGCATTCTTGCGCAAATCGTTACTTCCCGGACATCTCTGGATACATTGCTGACCTTTTGTGTGATTATGAGATTGACTTTTTCCTCATCACAGTCAGACAGAAGCTCAGTCCATGCCGATGATTTCTCCATATAAGGTGCGGTCGACCCATTGTCAATATAGAAGCCCACAAACTTCCATAGAGGGTACTGCGCCAACGTAGCACGAAAAACCTCTTTGTTACGCTCGATATATTCCTCGTCCCCATATTTCGTCTGATTAAAAAAGCGAATATACACTGCAACCTTGAACGGAATCTTAGGGCTAGGTGTCTCATGGCGGATGCTTTTCAACCACTGCCTGTGTTGCTCTACAAGTGGAGAAACAAAGCTTTCTCCCAGACACAGGTCAAAAGAGGAATATTCAGTCTCTTCGCGTCCTTGTTCGGTGCCTAATGGCAGCAGCTCCGTGTTTTCCATGTTTTCCTCCGGTATTGGGGTCAGCCCTTTTGGATGAATTATAGGGAAAACGCTTAAAAATAAGAAGATACCATAGGTCAACATCCTGACCTATGGTATGTAAATGGAAAAAAATTATCGGATTGGTCAACCAACCCGATAATCAATCCATGTTCTGTTTCTTATGCATGGAGGCCTTTACCTCACGGACGATGTTCAAAATAGTTTCCATCTCACTGGCTGAGCAGTCTTCGAGAAGTTCGGCAAATTCTCCTTGATAAATCGTCTTCACCTCCGGTACATCTGCGCGGAGCAAATGATCCGCAGATACCTGAAGTGCTTCTGCTACTTTAACGAAAGTCTCGAGCTGCATTCTCGTTTTTCCGCGTTCGATGTTGCTGATCAACGGCAGTGACACAGATGCCTTGACCGCCAAATCTGCCTGACTCATTCCTTTACCGGTTCGAACCGCCTTGATGCGTGAGCCGATCAGCGCCAAATCCGATTGTTCATACATGATCAGCTCACCTCCTCCTTGCCGGATATAATCTGCTAACTATAATTTAAGTTAGTATATATCATGCGAAGATTGGTTTTATATAATCGTTCCGCTATAAAATAGCGATTTCAATATAATTGGGTTGCCAAAATTTTTAGGAGGTATCCTTATGCAACTCAATTACATTGTCCTTGGCCAAAGAATCCAGAAAATCAGAAAGAACAAGCACATCTCTCAGGCAGTGCTGTCTGCTATGATCGACAAGTCCGCCGGTTACATCAGCTACCTTGAATGCGGAACAAAAGTCATGAGTCTCGAAACCTTTGTCAGTATCGCAAATGCACTGGAGGTGTCGACTGATACGCTCCTGAGCAGGCAACTCACCAGTGTGACGGAGATGTCCAACATCGAAGCACAAAGGATCTTCGCAAACTGCTCTCCGTATGAAACCTATGTTCTGCTGGATGTGCTGAAAGCAGCCAAAGAAGCTCTTCGCTCGCATCAACAGCTTCTCCCCAAGGGCGAGTGGTAATCATTTTACCAACTGAATATCAAATAGCAACAGACCACAGGTTAAGAGATTGACCTGTGGTCTGTTGCGTACAAAAACGATTATATTTTCGCCAAAAACAACTACGTTTTTGGCTTTTGCGAGATTTCCTTATTCTATGATGGTATAATTTGATTCAGTCAGAATAGACGACAAAGCATCGTCAATTCACGCGTCCTCGAAGAATGTCAATCAGAGATGGAGAAAACGAGAGGTGTTGCGCATGTGCGTAAAAGTAGAACCCACATATTACCGACTGGAGCTGGACGATTATTCTGTCGCTGCCTTTACCAGCTTCGAAAAATACTATTACGGTACGTTGGAGGATCTTCGCTGCTTTTTCGGAGAACTCGCACATGATGGGAAATTAAAGAAGCAATTCAAGGAGTTGCTATCTACATTCCAAGCCTTCGAAGAAGGGCAGCAGGATCTCAGCCATTCTATCGCATACAGGAAGGTACCATTCCTAGTCCCTGCGCAGTTACTCCACAGGGAACCCGTCACTTTGGAAAACTACAAATGGACGCATACCAACACATGGGACAAACCTTATTATATGCGCTGTGACAAAGTCAGATCCGAACATCTCTGGCTTGCCTGCGACGGGGAATATTGCCGTGCAACCAAAGCTATGTTTTCAAGACTACAGTATACCGGAACGATCGGCAGGTGGAATCATGTCGGAACAATGCTTTGGGGATTCCCGTGCATTCTCACCGGAAACCCATTCAGCTTCTGGACTCGATTAGCTGAACCGGAAAAGCAGTTCAAGACCAAAGAGGACGCTAAGCGAGATTGGGAGCTGTTCCCCGAGAATCCGGACCCCGACTATTCGGAGTTTTGCAATGACATCTTTGGAGATGGCTGATGTTTAGGAGAGCACCATGATAGAAGAACGCTGGACGAAATCGAAAATAAGCGATATTGCAAAACATCTGGCGATACAAGAATCGCGGAACAAGGATGCGCTTGTCTGCAGATGCACGTTCCACTTTGGTACTTCGTTTCGCCCAGCTACAAAGGACGAGATTATAAAGAACACATGCAAAAAGGCATTTACGACACCATACCGGGAAAGGGGTAAAGTCCCTGCGGAGGCGTATCACATGGGCAAATGGCTCGGCTATACGGTAGAATTCTGTTCCGATGGTCAATGGGTCAATATCGACCAGTGGCACCGATCTGCAAGTGGAAAACTCAAACACCGCTATCTACATACCGCGCCTGAGCGGGATATTCTTTCCAGCCCATATGATGAATTAGCGCTTCTTAAAAAGCGGATCAGCTTTTCGGATTTGGCGGCTTCGACGCAGGACATCATTTGTGCGGAAAATCCGGCATTCGAGCGCAGCTCGTTTGGCGCGTGGGATTTCTTCATTTGGGGAAGTCTTGCTGATTTAGAGGCGTTGCTTCAAAAGCCGGTTAAAAATGAAGACGATGAATGTATTTCAAAGACCTTATTGAAAGAGCTAGTCTTCAAAATTCAAGACCAGATCAGCTTTTTTCAGCAGACTATCCCGCATTGGATAAACAACTGGTCACCGGAAACGTCAGTCAGAATTATTATCTGTGAATTGTGATTTTATAGGTTGCTATTTCCCCAAAAGTGTGGTAAATGTTTGTGCTGCGAAGAAGGAGGTGGAACACCATGATTTATGTCATGTCAGATATCCATGGGCAGAAGCGGCGCTTTGATTCCGTCATGAAGCAAATCAACCTGCAGCCTGAGGACACGCTCTATGTCCTTGGAGATGTGATAGACCGCAACCCCGACGGCATCAAGCTCTTACGCCAGATCATGGCGATGCCAAATGTCAAAATGCTTCTGGGCAACCACGAACTTATGATGATGAACGCACTTTACTACCCGCCCCCAGAAGATGAGGAATGGCCGGAATATTACTATGAGCGCAAACAAACTCTGTGGTATCGAAACGGCGGTCAGATCACGCACAACTACCTGAAGCGCATAAAGAAAGCCACTCGCCAAGAGATTTTCGAATACCTGGACAAGCTGCCAGTCAATGTGGAGCTGACAGTAAACGACAGGCAATATATCCTGACGCACGCGGCACCTGTGGACTTATACGAAAGCTACGGCTGGAAATATAAAAGTGCGCGTGATTTCGCAGTTTGGATGCGGTTTGAGAGATTCCCCGTTCTGGAGGGCCGGATAGTCATCTTTGGGCATACACCGACCCACCATTTCCAGTACGATAACCCTATGGCAATATGGGATGCAAAGAGCTGGATCGGAATCGACTGCGGTTGTATGCTCCCCGAAACGGGCGATCCGTGGTCAGGTGTCCTCGGAAGACTGGCTTGTCTCCGTTTGGATGATATGCAGGTATTCTATTCTGAGGAACCACAATACGGCAATTCTGAAGAAGCAGAAATGCGGCACGATGGATAACAGTAAGCATGGAGTCCTTGACTTACCTGTATAACATGTACAGAGAGGTGATGCTTTATGATCTTTTTCACAGGCGATATTCATGGGAATGTCAATGGCGTTGCAGATTTTATAAACAAAGTACATCCCACAATGGAGGACGTAATCGTCCTGCTGGGAGATGTGGGCGCAAACTATTATAACGGACGAAAAGATTATCTGATGAAGCAATGGCTTAACGATTCCGGCACCAGATTTCTCTGTATTCACGGGAACCACGAAATGCGGCCAGTCAATATTTCTGGATATATTGAAACCGAATGGTGCGGAGGCAAGGGATGGCTGCAGCCAGAATATCCGAACCTGGTCTTTGCCAAGGACGGCGAGATCTATATGATGAATGGTTTGCGGTATCTCGTAATTGGCGGTGCATACAGCGTAGATAAGTACTACCGTTTAAGCCGAGGCTGGAACTGGTGGCCGGACGAGCAGCCATCTCCGGAGATTAAAGCCTATGTTGAGCAGCAGATTCGCGAGAAACAGTTCGACATTGTTCTGTCCCATACCTGTCCATTCAAATATGAACCAACGGAGATGTTTCTTGGCGGCATTGATCAGCGTACAGTGGACGACAGCACCGAGAGATGGCTTGACACAATCGAGGAATCCATTCAATACAAAGCGTGGTTCTGCGGACACTGGCATACGGACAAACGAATCGATAAAATGCATTTCCTGTTCCGTAGCTTTGAGTCAGATGAACAGTTCAAAAGATAACGGAGGATCATAGCATGAAAAAACTACCGACAGTTTCTGAAATGGAGCATATCACGTCCAAAGAGTTTGGAGAGAACATGGATGCCATTCTGGAACGAGTGGCAAAAGAAAATATTGCCTTGATTATCGACCATGTGGACAAGTCCTACGTCCTGTGTCCTGCCAGATGGTTTGAAGTGCCAGAGCTGACGCAACTGGAGGTCATGGTCAAAAACGCTGTGCGGTATGTTTCCGAGGTCGACGATTCCAATCTTGCGGAAACAGCCCGGACCGTGAAGGAGCTTGCGCCGATCTTATCTCCGGCGTGCATTACCACGCTTCTCAAAATCATCATGGGCAAGATCTCCGATGGCTGCGGCGGCGCGTGGTGCGAGATGAAACAGGCTTTGGAAGATGTCCTAGCAATGACAAACAAGGAGAGTGAAACGCAATGATTTACTATATTGCAGATATGCACTTCGGTCATACAAATGTCATTCGCTTCGACGACCGCCCTTTTGCGGACACAGAGCAGATGGACGAGGTGCTGATCCAAAACTGGAACGAGCGGGTCACAGCGGACGACACCGTCTATGTGCTGGGCGATGCGTTCTGGAAAAACGAAGAAAACAGCATCCGGATCATGCAGCGGTTACAGGGGCATAAACACCTGATTCAAGGCAACCATGACCGTGTGAAAGGAAAGCTCCGTCCTTACTGGGAAAGCATCGAGCAGCACGCGGAGGTCAACGATGAGAATCGGCTGGCGATTCTCAGTCACTACCCGATTCTCTTTTACAAAAACCAGCATTATGGCGCAGTCATGCTGTACGGGCATGTACATAATACACGCGAGTGGGAACTCGTTGAGAAGTGGAAGAACGAACAATGGACGATGGGCATTCCAAGCAGACTGATCAATGTCGGCTGCATGATGGCTTACATGAACTACACGCCGCGGACGCTGGATGAGCTGTTAGAGGCGAACCCGCAGCCCATGATCAAAAGAATCCGGAAGGATGGAACCAACGCAGGAGAAAACAGCAATGGAGAATTATGAAAAGCTCATAGCAGAGATTGACGAGGTTGTAAAACGGATCAAAGGGTTATATGACCTTGCCTACACGCAGTACTCCCATGCCGTCGACGAGGTGATCTCAGGCCGCCTTACCGACGAAAAACAGATCGATCATATTCTCGACGGCATCATTGACTTTGGAGATGATCTCCGATTCTTGGAGCTCTCCAAGAGACTGTGCCGCCATATTTATTATGAATATCCGCAGCTTGTTGGAAGTTTCGTTCATATGTACAGAGCGCTGTTTGAGGAAAAGGAGGACGAAGATGGAATTGGCGACGATTGAGGTCAAGCTCCCAAAAGAAGTTTATGACAGCGCTTCGGAAATTCTGGCAAAGCAGGGCTTAACCATGGAAGATGCGTTGATTCTCTTTTTGAAGGAAACGGTCAGGCTTGGGAGGATTCCCTTTGATTATACGGAGGCAGACCTTGAGGAAGCGCGAAGATGGGAGAGAATCGTAAACGATGACGTACAGGATACTGAAGGTGAAGAAACGTGCATGGTAAATTGACGCGGCCAAAAATAGATGGGTATATCAGCTGGCTCCGGCGAAATGACCACTTTGGTATGACAAGCTGTATCTACGACGACAAAAGTCAGAAACCGCTTGATGAACTGTTTGCCCTGTTGGAGCAGATCGCACCGGAATCCCCGAACGGTGTCAGAACGCTCTGGCTTCGTGCGGAAAGAGGACCAATTGAGGATTTCGGCAATGCAGCGGAGGAAATCGCAGAGGGTAATTACGACTCGGAAGAAGAATTCGTGAATGCATGGAAAAGCTGGTTCCCAGAGGACGTCAAATGGTATCATTTTCAAGCCGTCGAGGACAAAGCGGAAGGATACCGCGCTGTCGCGGTTCGTCACAGTTATGTGATCGTTCAGGACAAGCGCAGAGAACCAGCAGGATGGCCCTGCGAAATTTCTGAGTTTGTCCTGTGGCTTGTCGACGGTGTCAGGAGCTGCATTGAAATGCTGAAAGCCGGGACGTATAACGATGTTGTCCGTGAAAATCTGCCGCCCCAGCATCGAACCGGAACAATCCGACGCAGGGATTTTTGGAATGTCTGGCCGGATGCAAGAGTCGACTTCTTCAAGGATATCTCGCCTGCGGATGTTGCGGAGTTCATTGAAAGGGCCTCCGCACAGGAAGAAAATTATGCTGCGATGAAAGACCGCTTACAAGCTATGACAGCCAATGATTTTTTCCGCTTTTGTGCCATGGGTTACGCGGAGAACAAGTATGATGGCTGCGGCAAAACGCCAAAGGAGCAGTACGTGCTCCATGCCGACGGCCGGGACGAGGGATTGCAGGATATCGATGCGGACAGCCCGGAGGCGTTCCATGCTTGGTTCCACGATAGAGACTGGTGCGGCGGACATCCGTGGGAGGTCTGCCGCGGCGGAAACTCTACGCACGTCGATCTGCGGGTAATGGAGGATGCGCGCGGCTATTTTCTGTATCTGGCAGGAGCTGCGTGGAACCGGACAATTGAAACCGTCAAATTCTATCTTGCCCTGACGAGAGCAAATATCCCCGTTTATCTGGCCGAAGCAAAGATGCTGGCTGACCGGCTGGCGGAAGAAGAAAAGATTGGGATCGTGCCGGAGGGCGTTCTGCCCGCCTACTGTGGAAGCTGGTTTCCAAATGAACACATCATCGACTACATGAATTTGCCCAGTGAAGATCGAGAAAAGTTTCTGCCGTTTTGTACATGGTATGAGGAAAATCCTGCGGCTCTTGCTCAGCGCGAAGAAACATGATGTACTTGCCTGTGAAATGCTCGATTCCCGTTTCGGCGCAGTTACGCGTTGGATCAGCAGGGTGAACCACAAGTTCCATGACTTCCTGGCTTTCAGCAGCTAAAATACGGACAGAAACAAATTTTCAAGCCAGAGGTGAAAAAACATGAATCTGAAAGAAGCGTTCCGCTACCAGAACAAGCTCCAGTCGTTTCTGGACGAAGCGCAGAGCATCCTTGACCGTGATTCCAACGTCACGCGGGTGGAGAACACCTATCTGCGCCATAAGGTCATGGCGGAAGCGGAGGATGAAACCGTTCTTGCCGTGCCGGAAACGGAGTATTACGAGCAAATCACGGACATTGCCCGTTTCCTCCTGTATCTGCTGGACGAGAAAGGCAAGCTGTTCGCCGCCATCCGCAAGGCAAAAACGGAGCTGGACATCGACATGGACAGCGCGGTCAGCCTCAATGCGACGCGGCAGAGCATTGCCCGCACGTTCAAACGGATGAATGATCTGCGCAGCTCCGAGCAGACGATTTCAAACGGTGGCACCGGTTACCGGTTCAACGCCGAGGGCAATCAGATCTCCTATCGCTGCGATGTACGGCGAGTGACGACGATCAATTATGACCGCAAGGTCATCCGCGCTGCGCTCGGCAAACTGAATCAGCGGGCTGACGAGACTTCCGCCAAAATTGACCTGTGCCTTGTTACGTCGAAGGTGGACTATGCGCCGCCTTTTGATGTGAATGCCAGCTTCGCTGAAGCATTCGAGATATATACAGAAAACGCCGGGGCATAATACCCCGGCACAGCCCGGCTATTTTGGATGCGGCAAGCCAAGAGAATGTGGATACCGGTTCAGGTGCAGATGAACGATAATGCTGCACGCTTTTAGAAAGATATTCTGGCTTGGCTCACCCTACGAGCTTTTATGGAAGGAAAAAGAAGCGTTCCGCTTTTCCATCCTCGCCAGACGTTCTTCCGCGAAAACCGCTTTTTCCATATCACACGTTTTCCTGCATCCAAACTGACATTTCCATATGTAAGGCGTACAAGCTTGACTCGCTGATTACGAAATCAATTACGATCAAATGCTGATCTTTTCCGTGTGCGAAGCTGAATGCGTGACCTGTCACGCAGCAGGCAATGCAGGCGGAGCAAATGGTAGAAGCTGCATCGGACGCTTGCCGTATCCAAAATAGCCGGGGAGAAAATGATGTGAGCAGCAGGACTCGGCCTGCTGCTCACTGACAATATGCAGTTTTATAACAGGAACAAGAATCTGATCTATCGGAACCTCAAAGAGCACTCCGAGTGCATAGAGATTATCTACCGTGGGCAGGCTTTCGCCCTTCTGCCACTTGTAGATCGCCCGCGGTTCTTCAAAGCCGAAGTAGCTTTGCAGATCCCGGACGGTCAGGCCACGCTCCATGCGCAGACGGCGGATGTTGTTTCCCGTCGCGATGAGATCGATCACGGGGTATGCTTTCATTCCCATTTTGCTTGCCTCCTTTAAGGTCGTGATATTACAAAATATCAGAGATGGCAGCCGGATGCAAGATGACAACGCACTTTGTAATTCAAATGTAAAACTAGAGGGGGATGAAGTGTGATCAATACGGTACCGCTGAAGAAGCAGAGCAAGCGAGCGCAGAAGGAATATCACAGCAAACAGCGCGGAAGTTGGTACGGTATATCGCCCGTGACGCGCACCGTGCCTAGTAGAAGGCTTTATGACCGAAAGCGAATTAAGAGAGAAGATCGCTGGGCTCGTGGAGAATGAATCATCTGAAGCGCATCTGAGAAGCAAAAACCGGCGTAGGCTGCGCCGCGTTCGCGACATTCAAAAGAGTGACGGACTGCTGCACATTATAAATTATGGCAACCATGCCACGCATCGCAGATACATCGATTGGGGCTTTGACGGTCGGACGCTGCTGCACACAGGAAAGTACATCAAGTATCCTAAAAACAGCCGCAGTCAGAGCTGGATCAAGCTAGGGTGTATCTGAAAACTCCCAACGCACCCGGACAGCGGGCCTTTTTGCGGTGCGCCGCGTCATTTTTCCTTGAAATACGTCAGTATTCCTGCGAAAAAATGTCTTGCGCAACGCAAAAATCCCTCGCTGCCGGTCACATCATGAGTTTTCAGATACACCCTAGAGACTAGCCGTAGGATCCGCAGCTGCCGAAATGCTCCAGCAAAAGGGAATTTCTATCGCCGCTTATTTGACTATATAGTGATGACCAATTGCCAATTATCTTTGGCGAAGGGGTGTAAAGTTGAGAAAAAGTTATGAGTACAACGTAAAACTGTGTATTACTGCAAAATTGTCTTGCAATATGCAGAAAACGGCTTGGAGGTCGTCCTAACGTTTAGGGACGACCTCTTTAGCTGCCTACAGCGACTATGCGGTTACGCTTACATTTTAGGACAAACCACGGCAAATTGAATTTGAACGACAATCAATTAAGAATCTTGACCATGAGCTTTTTGCAAAGGAATTTTTGTGGGGAGCCAATTGAGTGGAATATGTGGCCCAAACTGTGCCTGTGACCATTATAAATAAAAATGTTTAAAAACGGGGATTTTAACTGTTAGAGTTGCGCATACGTGTTGAATTTGGTAGAATGTCGTCAGAGCATTCTAAGAATGAAATGGTTTTAATAGGCGGTGTGTTATGAAAATCCTTTTTCTTCATATTAGCGATGCGTATCCCCATAAGAGAAGAGACTGAATAGTGTGTGCTCTGCGCACTTGCAAATTGGTTTTACAAAATACAGTGGGAGGAATCAGAATGCTGGACGGAGAGTTTATTGAGCATGTATGTGATCATTCAGATCGTTCTGCGTGGAACTGCATGACATTGATTGCCGGAAAGAATGCGACAACGACCGGCCAGGTCCTTGTCGCACATAACGAGGATGACGATGTATATTGCAAAGTCTATCGCGGCGATGTCCCGCAAATGAATTGGCAGGCAGGCTCTGTGATCCCTGCTGAAAATGGGCGGGCGTTGATCCCTCAGATTGAACATACACATGGGTATCTATGGGTCGAAGTGAAAGCAGGAATGTACGGCTTGTCCAATGCAGATACCTATTTCAACGATGCGGGCATTCTTATTGTAAGTAACAGCTGTAAAGTCTCAAAGGAGAACACACGGGATCCGTCTCGCCTGAGCAATGGCGGCATAGAGGGAAATCTTCGCCGCATAGTAGCTGAACGGGCATCGACGGCGCGGGAAGCGCTGCAGATCGCTATCGAAATGGTCGATACATATGGATATGCGCCAGACGGACGAAGCTACACGTTTGCAGACAAGAACGAAGCGTTTATGATTCAGATCGTCAGCGGTCGACATTATATGGCAGTTCGCATTCCGGACGATATGGTGGCAGTAATGCCTAATCACTATACACTGCACGGGCTCAACGACTTCCCGGAAGCCTACTATTCGCCGGATCTGGTTGAATACGCCATAGAAAAAGGGTGGTATAAACCCCGGCAGGATGGCAGTTTTGAGGATTTTGACTTTGCAAAGGCGTATGCGATAGAGGAAAAACAACACCAACCTTATAATGTATTGCGCGCAAAGCACGCTCTTCAGAAGCTGATGCATCAGAAATGCGGGAACACAACAAATGATCTGCCCTTTGTTTGCCGCCCGAACCATAAGGTTTCACCCCGTGAATTAGGCAATATCATGTCTGAACACTATGAGGGCACGCCGGATGACGCGGAACGGGTTGGCCCTGGGCGCTCTCCGCATTATTCCAGTATCCGCCGCATTTGCACCGGCTCCACCGTAGACAGCATCGTATGTGAGTTTTCCAATGAGGCATTGTTTACAAAAATATGGACTTGTCTTGGGCGGCCCTGCCAGCTTCCCTATATGCCGACACACCCGGCCGCAGGACTTCCGAAAGCCCTGAACTCCATGGAAAAGCCTGTTGAGCGAGCCGCAAAACACTATTTATCAGCACCCGAAGAGATGGGATATTCAAGAAGTGTCTGGCAGAGATTCCGTGATTACCAAAATGCAATGGATCTGCTGTATTGTGACACCGCAGACGACGGCCGTAAGCTTCTGTCTGATCTTTGGAACGCCGACTGCGAGGCTATAGCAAGGGCGGAGAACGAAGCACGAAGCCTCATCCGCTGTGGTAAGGTTGAGAATGCATTGACGCTGCTTCGTGAAACAGATAATTTGAGAATATGCAAAGATTTGGATGCGCTTGAAATGTTTGCTTCACAAAAGACTCGGCGGATAGATGCTGCGCCGGTATATCTGGAATCCAATCAGAAAAAAAGCATAACAGTTACCTTCTCTTGTCCCTTTGAACCCGTAGAGGAGAGTCTGATTTTTGGACTGAGCGGCCGAAGCACCAGTGCCAACTTTGCTTGTTGTCAGCAGGGAACGCTCAGAAAACATACAAGCGGCCAGTATACGGCAGACTTTTCACTGGAACTGCTCAAACCGGATCTGTGCGCAGCCGCGTCTTTTGCCTGCCTTCTGGGAGGAACGGACACCGCAGGCATTCCATTTGTTGGGCAAGTAATGCTTTCGCTCCAAAAAATAGACGCCTTGCCGGAGTGAACCGTATGTGTGTTATGGCGGACACACTGAGAGATAAGAATGGCTGCAAAATGAAGTGATATATTAAATGCGACCATGTGTGTAGTTTTCATTTCAAAACAGTGCAATAAGAGCTATAATAAAGACAACAGAGGGCAAGCATCTATTTTGGTTCTACTCAGCCCTTGAGACTAAGCTGCTTTGACTTGCAGGAAACGCGAAAACCCTTGAGATTTCAGGAGATTTTAAGTCGAGGGATCTAAAAGGGTGCTGCTTGCCATCAAGCTGCACCCAAATAGATGCCACTGCGAAAAGCCCAGAAGTTTCAACTGTTTCACCCCATAGGTACACAATGTGTCATAGGGGTACAGCTGGTACGGGCAAAAGCAAGACGCAATCTCATGCATTTGAGTTTGCGTCTTGCTTTTTACATAAGGATAGAGCTTGACAGGAGCAATGTCGACGCTCGGAGTCTTCAGGTGCATCCGGATAAAGGGCTGTGTTTTCAAGGGTTGTACGGTTTTTAACGAGAACAGCCAGCTTCTCTGAACTTTCCGAAAACCATTGAAAACACTGGGCAAATCGGCTTTTTGGGGATTTCGGATGATAGTAGTCAAATAGTAGTCACGGTCATATCATTGCAAAAACAACATTTCAGGAAAAATATAAAGACGCGCTGCTTGCAGAATTACAAACAGCGCATTTTCATATGTCGGTCAATTATCAAGATCGTTTCAAATCATATCCTTAGCCTTCTGGCTGCAGCTCGTAAGTACACAGATAAAATAGAAACGACGTCATCTGATAGCGGCTGATACGGGTATCGGAGGCATCCAGCAGATCGGGAAGATCGCTGTCCCGTGTTGTGATGCCGGTCTGATTGCACCAGAGCATGGCGCGGACGGCTTCGGCACTGAGCTGCGGCTCACTCTGTATGCTCTGCTGGAGCTGTGTCCGGTCTAGGGCAGATGCGGCGGCAGCGGGTAGCATCGCGTTTCGTTACGATATTCACTGGACGCAGGGCATTTCTCTCCAATGCGGCAAGCACGGCAGTCTTGTCAAAATCGTCACCCAGCTTCCGTGCCGTGATGGGCTTCGGCCTGTCCGGAGTCAGGTAGGAATACCGTCCACGGCTCTCCTTGACGATCACGCCCTGTTGCAGCAACAGGGAAGAAAACTCGTCAAAGCTGCCTGCCTTGTCAAGGGCTTTTCGGATGATCTTGCGCAACTTCTCCTTGTCGGTTTCAAACTTAGTAGGCTTGGCAGGTAATCCCTCGGCGGCAAGGGCATCGGCTTTCTCGTCCAGCTTGGCTTGCCCCTTTTTCTTCTCCCAATACTCGCGCTCGGTGACGCGGCTGGCGCTGCCGTGGAGCAAGTCGATCTGATAGAGGTTTTCCCGGTGACACAGCTCCATGACCTCGGCTCTGAAATGCTCCATGGCAGCGTCGGTGCAGCGGTGCTTGCATCCGGCGCGGGTGTCGGCGGGCCTGTCCATGTAGGGCGGCAGCGTTACTTCTTCAATGTGCAAGCTGTTAATGATGATAACACCATTGGGAACATTCGCTGCTGGGATTTTCTTTCTCTCTACCCTTACTACAATTTCAAAAACGCTTTTTGGCCAGTTTTCAGAAAATTGTTTTGCAGGACAAAAAAAGAACGGTCTGCATTGCAAACCGTTCATAAAACACACAGGTTTCTTATTCCAAATGATACCTACGAAAGAGTGCAGACCGTGCCCCACCTTTGGAGATGTAAGAAGCAGTCAGCTGGTGCAGTGAACGAACAAATGCCTCGTGAGATTGCTCTCACGAGGCATTTGCAACATTTTGCATACAAAGCTGTGAAAGACGCATGAAAGCAGGGTGTTTCTGCCTGATTATGCGGAAGCAGGAATCAACCGACCGCCTATGGTTTCGCCCGGTTGTCCTCCGATGTACTGCTCTGCACCGTTTGGATCGTCCGGCGGTCAAAGAGCATACAGCCGCAGTGTCCCGGAAAGGTTGGGAAACAGATGATTTTGAGTTCTGTGTCGATTTCCGGACTGTAGTCGGTGATCTCCAGAGTTTCGCCATAGAGCGCCGTGCGCTCATAGACCCGCAGCCACTTGGCGTCCATATTGGGAAAGATGCTGCCAAAGGAGTGGTCGATCAGCTGCTCCAGCGGCAGCTTTTCCAGCTCCGCCAGCGCCCGATTGCCGTAGCGGAAGATCCAGTCCACCGCCGAATGTTCCTCACTGAACACCATTTCAATATCGGTGAAGGCAAAGGACATATGGTCAAAGCTGGCGTAGTGACGGTGGTACGCCTCCCGCGAGGTGGGAGCGTCATTGCGCTCCAATGTCTGACCGATCTTTTGCCGTTCGATGCGTACCTGCTCCACGATCTCCCGCTTGCGGCGGCGTGCGTAATCCAGTGATTCTCCGTTGATCAGATCGATCGTTTTCGTCACATCGTGGATTGCCTTGGCAGACACGAGATAGCATCGATCCACGCGGATAAAGGTACTGCCAAGATTTTTTGCCAGTTCATCAATAGGGGTATAGGTCTCATAAATTCGGTCGCCGGTAATATGGATCGCCGTCTTTCTGCCGCTCAGCGAGAGATAAAGAATATCCTCTGCCATCAGCGTGATATGTGTGCGGTTAGAGATCACAGAAATGCCGATAGTATTCATAGTGCCTCCTCACAGACTGTTTTTTATCAGTATAACACATTTCAACCGGAGATGCTATCTATTCGCGCAGAAACGACCGCATTTCGCGCAAGGTTTATTGAAAATTCGGAAAGAGCGTGTTAAGCTACGGAATGAAAACAGAAGGGCATCGGAAACGGGGGTACCCCCGTTTCCCGTAGGGATATCCCTACGGAATGAGCCTTGATCACGAAGGGAGAAATGTCTATGAAAAAGCGAATCGTAAGCGCGGTAATGGCCTTGATCCTGTGTCTGACGCTGCTGCCTACGGCAGCGCTGGCGGCGGACGGCGCATGGGACGGCAGTATCGCCACTGCTTTTGCAGGCGGCAGCGGAACGGAGAGCGATCCCTATCAGATCGCTAACGGAGCAGAGCTTGCATATCTTGCAAGCTCTGTGAATAGTGGAGAAACCTACACGGGGAAGAATTTTGTATTGACGGCCAACATAGACCTGAACGGGCTGCCTTGGACACCGATTGGAAATTCCTTTTCCGATGCACTGTTGGAGGGTTCGAATTATCGCATCTTTGCCGGTAATTTTGACGGTAACGGATATACCATCTCTAACGTTTCCATTGGGTCAGAGACCGCGCCGCTAGAAGCGGATGTGTTTGGGTTGTTTGGTGCAACAGCGGGAAAAATCAGCAACTTAAATCTGGACACTGTTTCTATCCACGGTATAGCAAAGATTGCTTCGATAGGTGCTGTCATCGGATTTGCAGGCGGTCTGGTTGGTTATTCAGGCGGATACATTGAAAACTGCCATGTGACAGGTTTGACTATGGATATGAGCGCACCGAGCAACGTTTATGCTGCTGCATACTGTGTCGGCGGGCTTGTAGGTGTACTGGATGAAACGCAGCTTATCAACGAGTGCAGCGTATCCGGCAGCATTACGGAAAAAGCCGGTAAGGGGTCTATCGGCGGACTGATTGGTGAATTGGGAAAAGCAGCGAAAATCACATACAGCAGATCCGATGTGACGGTAAATGTGAAGGCAGATTCCCGTGGCGGTGCGAATGTCGGCGGATTTATCGGCAAAGGAAACGGCAAAACAGATGCAGAAAGGATTATTCGAAATTGTTACGCCACGGGCAATGTTACCGGCGGCGCATATACAGGCGGCTTTGCCGGCGGCCTTTGGGGTCTGAATATCAAAAACTGCTATGCAAGTGGCAATGTATCACAGGCTGCGGCTGCTATGGCCTCTTTTGTAGGTACCGATGCCTCTGACCCAAATTACTATGGCTCCATTACAAGCTGCTTTGCAATCGGCAGTGTAACAGGCTCATCACCCTTTCGGTATGCCTTTGCGATGCAGGATGCGACCAAGAGAAGCGAAATAACCAATTGCTATTTTGCTGAGGAAAACAGCAGTATTAAGAACCAGAACGAATCTGCAGCTGCAAAGCCGCAGGAAGAAATGAAAACCGAAGATTTTGCAGCCGCACTTAATAACGGTGACAACAGTAACGGATGGTCTTTTGTGAACGGACAGGTTCTTTGCGGTGCAGAACCGGCGGATTACTCCGCGGTTGATGCTGCGCTGGACAAGATCCCCGCAGACCTGACGGCATACACCGACGAATCTATCGAGACGCTGAGCGCCGCGACAGAAGCTGTGATCCGCGGCAAGGTCATCGCAAAGCAGGCTGAAGTAGATGCAATGGCGGCGGCTATTGAACGCGCGATCTCTGATCTTACCTTCAAACCTGCCGATTATACCGCAGTTGATGCAGCCATCGCAAAGGCGAATGCTCTGAACGAGAACGATTATATAGATTTTTCCGCTGTGAAAGCAGCACTTGAAGCTGTTGTGCGCGGCAAGAATATCACAGAGCAATTCGAAGTGGATGCAATGGCAAAAGCCATTGAAGATGCCATCGCAGCGCTGGTCAAAAAGCCTTCCTCCGGCGGCGGCCCTTCTTCCGGCGTTTTCTTCCCGAGCTATCCCGTGACTATCCCCGACAAAACGGAGAACGGCACTGTGACCGTCAGCACGAAAAATGCTACCAGCGGCAGCACCGTGACAATCGCAGTGAAGCCCGACAGCGGCTACATGCTGGAAACAATTACCGCCACCGACAAGGACGGCAGGGAGCTGAACCTCACCAACAAGGGTGGCGGCAAGTACGCCTTCACCATGCCCGCCAGCAAGGTCGAGGTCAGGGTGACCTTCATGGAGGATAACAGTCTCCTGAACTTCTTCTACGACGTGCCCAATAACGCCTACTATTTTGACGCCGTCAAATGGGCGGTGGAGAACGGTATTACCGGTGGCGTGGGCGGCTATCTCTTTGCCCCGAACGGCAACTGCACCAGAGCGCAGATCGTCACCTTCCTGTGGCGCGCCGCCGGTTCTCCCGTGGTGAACTACGCCATGAACATGAGCGATGTCCCCGAAGGCAGCTACTACGCCGAGGCCGTCCGCTGGGCGCTCAGCGAGGGCATCACCACCGGCACAACGGAGAACACATTCTCTCCCGACAGCGAATGCACCCGCGCTCAAGCCGTCGCGTTTCTGTTCCGCTACGCTGCGTCCGAGGCGGTCACCTTGCAGGAGCTGGTGTCCGGCTTCTCTGACGCCGATTCCGTTCCTGGCTACGCGCTTCCCGCGATGAACTGGGCGCTTGCTGAGGAAATCGTACAGGGCAACGGCAGCAAGCTCATGCCGAACGATTCCTGCACGCGTGCGCAGATTGTCACCTTCCTCTTCCGCGCATATCAGGACAAATAAGCAATCGCAAAAAAGCAGCGGGGCGGCATAGGTCGCCCCGCTCCGCTCGCCAGCCTGTGAAGCACAGGCTGGCGAGCTTATTTTTGGCAGAAAACATCCTTAGCAAATCTCGTCTCTGTAATCGGAATCCTGTACACATTGCCGGCCATGCGTTTGTGGGGGCAGACGACTCTGTTCGTCCCTGCGCGCAGCAAAAAAAGCGTCCCTCCCCCGGCCAGGAAAGGACGCTTTCTCTTTTTTACAGCGACTTCAGCAGCTTGACGCCCTCGTCGATGAGCAGCTCGGCAATGCCAGCCTTAAAGTTGGAGCTTCTGGCCTCATAGCCGCCCTCGTCGTACGCCTCTTTCATTGGGTAATAGCCCTCCGCGCCGTTCGTCAGGCAGCACGGCAGCGTCATGGCAAACGGCGAACCGTCTTTCAGCCCCCGGCCGATGCCCGTAAACGGTTCACCGGGGATGCCAAGGAACGCAACCGGTCCTACGCGTACGCCGCTCAGCGGCAGCGGGAACGTCTCCGGGCCGTCTTTCAGATGCTTCATCCGCAGCGCCTCGGCTACCGCCGTCGTCAGCTCCATGCCCGCAAACGGCAGCTCTGCATCGCGTCCGGCGTTGTGCAGCTCCACAATTTTCTCCGCGCGCGCGGCCTCCTCGGCTGTCGGCATATTCGACGGCGCGTTTACAATCCGCTCGGCAGCGCGGACGCAGTCCACATCGCAGAACTGCACCTTTTCATATACCTGCAAAACCGCACCCGCAATCACGCGCCCCATGTGCTTTGCGTGCGCATAGCCGCGGTCTGCGTCGTCAAAGCACGGATGCAGACCGTTTGCATCGCCGCCCACAGGGTGCACATTCACGTGGTTCACGTCGCCCTGCGCGCCGTTAAAGAACATGCACCGCACGTTGTCCAGCGCCGCCTCGGTCGTCTCGCGCACAAAGCGCGGGAAGTCCGCCGAAATCTCGTCGCCGCCCACCACGTCCGGGTGTACGCCAAAGTTGGCAATTACAATATCCGGCGCGCACTTGCGCACAAAGCGCAGCACGTTCACCCGCTCGTCTACATCGCCGATCGGCGCAACGATATCGGGGTTATTCACGCCGGGATTTGTGCGGATTGAGCCATCCTTCATCCGGAAGCGGCGCACAAATGCGATATGCGGCGCACAGCCCACGGCGTAGCCCATCTTCGCATCCGTCATGTCGCGCACTGCCATCACCGCACAGTCGCACAGCTTGCGTCCCAGATAGTCGCCATATTCCTTTTCGCCGTACTTGTTTTCGTCCAGCTCGCTCTTGCCAACCAGCGGCCCTGTGTGCGTGTGCGAGCAGGCGATAAACACTGCCTCCGCCTTGACGCCGGTTCGTTTGGCGATGGCCGCGCGATAGGCGTGCATCGTCTCCTTGTCGATCATCAGATTGTCCAGCGCAATCAAAATCGCCTGATCGTCGCCGCAGCGAAGCGCCAGCGCCGAAGCCTCCAGCGCGTCAAGAATGCCGGACGCAAAGCGCTCGACAAAATAACCCGAAATTTCAATGCCAAGCGGCGGGGTAACGTCCACGCGTGCAAAGCCAGCCTGTAAATTTGCCATTTCTGTTTCCTCCTGTATCTGCAAAAGCTGCCGCAGCCGTTGGCTGCGGCAGCTTGCCGGTTTTATACAGCTTCTGCTGTTTTACTTTTTCAGATGCGCGTTGTGCACTGTGGTGAACGCGTCGATGACTCTCTGGATGTGCTCCTTTTCCCACGTGGGATGCAGGAACAGGTTCACCGTGCGGGCACGCAGGCTCTTTGCCACCGGGCATACAACGCCCTCATACGTCAGACCCTCGCGGGTGTACTCCTTGGAGCAGAACGGGAACTTATGCGAGCCAAAGCCGCCGAGCTCCTTATATGCCTTTTCCTCGTATGCTTCCGGCCATTGAATGCCGTAGCAGGGAATGCCCATGCCGGCCATTTCCTTAAGGAACGCGGGCGCGTCGATGTCCAGCTTGTCCAGATCCAGAATGATCGGGAACCACCAGTAAGCGCACTGACGCTCCTCGGTGTCAACCGGCAGCGACTTGACGCCCTCGAGCTTGCCCAGCGCCTCGCGGTACATCTTGGCGTACTCAAAGCGGCGCGGCAGATTCCACGTTTCCAGACGCGCCAGCTCGTTGATGCCGACGATGGACTGCATCTCGGTCATACGGAAGTTGAAACCCACACGGTTGTGGATATAGGGCAGCTTCTCCTCCAGCGCCAGCATATTCATTCTGGCCTTGACGTCATAGCCGTGGTCACGGAACGAACGTGCCTCCCAGCCGCGATCCTCGTCGTTGGTGACGACCATGCCGCCCTCGCCGCCGGTGGTGAAGTGCTTGGACTGTGCAAACGAGAAGCAGCCCACGTCGCCGATCGTGCCGACGGACTTGCCCTTATACTTGCCGCCGATGGCCTGCGCGCAGTCCTCGATAACGTACAGGTTATGCTTGCGGGCAATGGCCATGATGCGATCCATGTCACACACAACGCCATACAGATGGACAATGACAATGCCCTTGGTGCGCTCGGTGATCTTGCTTTCGATGTCATCAGGGTCGATGGTGTGGCTCTCATCCACGTCGCAGAAGATGGGCACCGCACCCGCCTGCACCACCGCGAACGAGGACGCGATGAACGAGTAGGACGGCACGATCACCTCATCGCCAGGGCCGATGCCCAGCGTTGCGATGCCGATGTGCAGCGCAGCCGTGCCGTTGGTGCAGGAAATTGCCATCTTTGCGCCGCACCACTTGGCGAACTTGTCCTCAAATTCCATGCCCTTATGGCCGGTCCAGTAGCAGACCGCGCCGGTGTCGAGTGCTTCGGCGATTTCCGCCTTGCTCTTCGGGTCAAACTGCGGCCAGCCGGGGAAGCCCAGCTCGGCAACGCCAGCGCCATTCATGACAATTTCTTTTTTCTCGCTCATGTTAAAACCTCATTTCTTCAAGTGTAAAACAGTTGCAAATTTACGAATGTTGGCCGCTTACACGCCTCTTTGCATCTCGTCAACAGACTCGAGAATCGCGTCGGCCATATAGTCCAGCTGCTCCGGCGTCAGGCCGTAGACCGGGAAGTGCGTAAAGCGGTGGTTGAATACCTCCTCGCACACCGGGCAGCTCTCAGCGATTGCCTTTTCGTCATAGCCATACTCACGCAGGATTTCGAACTTATACAGCGGGCCAAAGTGAGGAATCTGCGTGACGCCCTTTGCGTCCATCTTTTTCTTGAACAGCTGAATATCGCCGCCCGCCTTTTCGGGGATGATCTGAAGCTGATACAGATGGAACGTGGGTTTGATTTCGTCATTGCCCAGATCCTGCGGGATCAGAGCGTCGCAGGCGGAAAGGCGCTTTGTCAGATATTCGGACGCGCGGCGGCGCGCTTCGATAATCTGGTCGATTCGGGCAATCTGGAGCTGCAAGCCCAGACCCTGAATCTCGGTGGTGGAGAAGTTGGTTGCGACGAACGGGCCGTTCTTGCCGCGGATGGCGGTGACGTCATACAGCCAGTTCGGGATATGCTTGCTGAAATCCGTGCCAAGGAAGCGCGCGCGGCGCATCTCGGGCAGGAATTCTGTCACGTTGGAACACAGGATGCCGCCCTCGCCAAAGGAGGTGATGTTCTTGACCTCGTGGAACGAGAACGAGCCAAAATCGCCGATTGTGCCGAGCTTGCGGTGCTTATACTCGCCGCCAAAGGCGTGCGCCGCGTCCTCAAGGACGACAATATCGTGCTGCTTGGCCAGCGCCATGATCGGATCCATATCGACTGGATAGCCGCCAATGTGGACGGGGATGATCATCTTCGTCTTGTCGGTGATCTTTTTCTCCACGTCCTTGGGATCCATATTCAGCGTCAGCGGATCGACATCCGCAAACACCAGCTTGCAGCCGATGGAAAGCGGATACGCCATGGTTGCGGCAAACGTGATGGCCGGGACGATAACCTCGTCTCCTGGCTTCAGTCCAGTATACTTGCAGGCAATCTCAAAGCCCGCTGTGCAGTTGGTCAAAAATGTAGAGCCAGTGGTGTGCAGATATTCGTCGCACATATTCTCGGCCTTGCCAACCTCCACGTCCAGCGACAGCTTTGCCGGGGGCGCGGAAACCTTGTCCAGCGCGAGAACGTCCTTCTCAACCGTTTTCAGCGCCTCGTCGTAGGCCTCGCCCTTGCCTTTCATCATAAACCGGATGATGGTCATCAAATCCTGCGCGTTATAGTTTTCGCCGACCGCAGCCCACGGGACTTTGGTTTCGCCGGTGTTATACCGGAAATCCGATGCTTTCTTCTCCATTTAAAATTGACTCCTTTCAGAATATCAGTTTGTTGACAGACGGACATTCTGAAGCAGTTACGGATCGCGGCAGCAATTGAACAAGCCGACCGCAACATCGAGTGGTCTTTTCATAGTTTTCCTCTTCGCGTCATTGACGCTACCGTTATGGAATCAGTTTCTTTTTATCTTCCCGCGCCGCAGGCGGCGCGGGAAGCATGATTGTGGAATTTTCTTTGAATTACAGATCAACAACGCACTTGTTGTCGTTGGAACGGTAGGCCGCCTCCATAACGCGCTGCACCTGCACCGCATCAGACGCCGGAACCTCCAGCGGAAGATTGTTCAGGATCGAATTGCCGAACGACTCAATCTCGCGCGTGTACATATTGCCGAACTCCACGTCCAGCTGCTCGCCCTTGACGTCCTTGGTGTCCTGCTGTGCGTCATAGCCGCCAACCTCGCCGCAGAACATCGCGTCCAGCGTACCGCCGTCGATCTGGCCGATGATGTTTTCGCCAACCAGATGACCCTGATCGCCGAAGAACTCAAGACGCCACTTGGAGGCTTCGTCGGGGATATTGAAGTTGGACTGCACCACGCACTCGCAGCCGTTTTCCAGCCGCATCAGAACCGTAGACGTGTCCTCCACCTCATAGTGGAACGTCAGCGTGTCGTGGAACGCCGCAACCTGCTTGACCTTTGAGCCAGTGACATACTGCATCAGGTCGATGCAGTGCACGCCCATGTCCATCATTGCGCCGCCGCCGCCGTTTTTCTTGCTCTGACGCCAGTTGCCGGGCATATCGGGATACCAGCAGGTGAACTGCGAGAAGCCCGAAACCGGACGGCCGATCTTGCCGTCGGCAATGGCCTGTTTCATAGCCATGACGTATGCGCCAAAGCGCATCATCAGCCCTGCCGCAATCTTGACGCCCTTGCTCTCACAGTAGTCAACGACCTTCTGCCCCTCTTCCGAGGTCATGGCCAGCGGCTTTTCAATCAGAATATGCTTGCCAGCGTCGGCGGCCATCATGGCCTGCTTGGCGTGCAGCACAACGGGGGACGCGATATAAACCGCGTCAATCTCGGGATCGGCCAGCAGCGCAGCCTCGCTGTCATACGCACGCTTGCAGCCCCACTTGGCGCGGGACTTTTCCGCCAGCTCCATATTGATCTCCATTACAGCAATCAGCTCGGCGTTATTCGCCAGCATCATTCCGGGAATCGTTCTGCGGTCTGCAATGCCGCCCGCGCCGATAACGCCCCAACGAAGCTTTTTCATAGCAATTGTCTCCTTTTATGATTCTAAAACGCAGAATTTTTGCGATTATTTCCAAGCTTACACGTTTTTTGCCGGCTGTGCCGGCGGGATATGCCTTGTCCGGCTGTGCCGGAGCATCGCCGCTGCTGCCAGACGGCGGTTCGTTTTGTCCTGCTCCTATCTTACGACGGATGCTTTCAATTTTCTATGTGATTTTGTGTAACGATTTACGTCTAATAATTTTTCCGCAGAAAGGAACACGAATTTCAAAAACGCGGTTTTCTCTCTGCGGGCATCGGCGCAATGCGCCTGCGGATGCAGGGGGCTTGCGCCCCCTGCGATTACGCGGTTTGCGGAATTTGCCAGAGATTAGTCGAAGCTCCAGAAGTTCTCAACGTTGGTGCTGTCAACAACGAACAGGTCGATGTTGGTCTTGGTGGGAACGTCCTTGCCCTCGAAGTAGCTGATTGCGCCTTCGTAGATGAACTGTGCCAGAACCCAAGCGTCAACGTTCAGGCAAGCCTGATAGTTCACGTCATTGTCATGCAGCTTGCCGAACGGCTCTGCACCGTAAGCGCCCATGGAGAAGACCTTGACGTCGGTGTTGCCAACAGCCTGCAGCGCTGCAACTGCGCCCATCGCGCCGTTGTCAACGTCGGAGATGATGTAGTCATACGGCTCGACGATGGCGGAGATTGCGTTGTATGCAGTCTCGCGGTTGCCCTGAGAGTCGTACTTGTTCAGGATTTCGATTTCGCAGCCGTCTGCATTGGCAGCGTCGATAACCTCATGCAGGCCAACAAAGCGCTCCTGGCAGTGCGTGGAAACAGCGTTGGTCAGCTCAACCACACGGCACTTGCCGCCGTTGTTTTCCTTAACATAGTTGACGAAGTACTCGCCAACCAGCGTGCCGGTTGCTTTCTGATCCCAGGTGACGGTGGTGACAGCCTTTTCCTCGCCGTCGGTCCAGTAGCCGTCGTAGATGATGACGGGAATGCCGGCCTCAACCGCATTCGTCAACGCAATGCCGGAGCCGTCGGGGGTGATGGGGTCAACCATGATGATGTCAACGTTGTTGGAAATCATGTTCTCGATCTGCTTGGTCTGGGTCTCGTCGTTCAGGTCGCCGTCCTCGCAGACGATGTCAGCGCCGTAGTATGCGCCGAGTGCTTCCAGAGCCTGTGCCAGAGCTGCGCACCATTCGTCGCCCTTGTAGCAGATGGAGCAGCCGATCTTCTTGCCTTCCAGCGCGGTGGTGTCCTGCAGGACAACAGCGGCGGGAATGCCGAGCTCAGCAGCCTTGCCCTCGGTTGCGATTACGTCGGTCTTGACAGCGCCTTCAACAGCGGGCGTTTCTTCAGCCGGGGTCTCTTCAGCGGGTGTTTCTGCTGCGGGCGTCTCCGCAGCGGGCGTCTCGGTCTTGGTGTCGGCCGCGGGGGGCTCCGTCTTGGCTGCGCAGGCAACCAGGCCCAGAACCATGACCATTGCAAGAAGCATCGCGATCAGTTTCTTCATTTTGTAATTCCTCCTTAAATTTTATCTAACAGGCTGCGCCTGATTAGACCGTTGTTTGGATCATCAGCTGCAAAGCGCCATGATCTTTTCCTGTGTAGCTTCGGCCGCGTTCAGCTCGCCCATCTTGTGACCCTCATGCATAACCATGATACGGTCGCACATGCCGAGCAGCTCAGGCATTTCGGACGAGATCATGATGATGGTCTTGCCCTCCTTTGCCATCCGGTTGATCAGACGGTAAATTTCTGCCTTTGCGCCAACGTCGATGCCGCGCGTGGGCTCGTCAAGGAACAGGATCTCCGAGTTCTGGAACAGCCACTTTGCGATAACCACTTTCTGCTGGTTGCCGCCGGAGAGATACTGTACCTCGGTCTCCATGCTCGGCGTGACAACGTGCAGCTTGTCGGCGTATTCCTTGCTCAGCTTTTCCTCAAGCGAGCTGCTGATCACACCGGCGCGCAGTACGCGCTTCATGTTGACCAGCGTGGTGTTCCGCTTGACCGACATAATCTGGACAAGACCCTGGAGCTTGCGATCCTCTGGGATCAGGCCAAGACCGTCACGGATGGCGTCGGCAAACGTACGATAGTGAACTTTCTTTCCGCGGACATAGACCTCGCCGGATTCCGGCTTGTCAATGCCGAGGATGGCGCGGGCAAGCTCGGTGCGGCCAGCGCCGACCAGACCCGAAATGCCAAATACCTCGCCGGACTTGACCTCAAAGCTGATGTCCTGCAAAATGCCGCGGCTGAGATTTTTGACCTCCAGAATCGTTCCGCCGACGTTGCCAACCTCTTTCGGATACTCCTGACCCATCTCACGGCCGACCATCATGTTGATCAGGCCCTGACGGTCAATGGAAGCGACCGGAATCGTGTCGATGTGACGGCCATCGCGCAGGACGCTGACGTTGCTGCACAGGCCGAAGATTTCGTCCAGACGGTGCGAGATATAGATGATGGTGATGCCCTTGTCGCGCAGCTGCTTGACAATGCGGAACATAACCTCCAGCTCGCGGTCGGTCAAAACGGCCGACGGCTCATCCATGATCAGGATGCGGGAATTATTGTTAATGGCGTGCATGATCTCGACGATCTGCTTTTTCGCGACGGTCAGAGACGAGACCTGCGCGTTGATGTCGATGTCCATGCCGAGATCTTCAACGATCTCCCGCGCGCGGCGGCGCATGCCCTTCCAGTCAACCAGACCGTTTTTCAGCTGGACGTTGCCAAGGAACATATTTTCCGCAACGCTCAGCGGCTCGGCCAGCTTGATTTCCTGATGGACAACGCTGATGCCGGCACGGCGTGCCTCGATGGGGCTGTTAAAGCGGCAGGGCTTGCCGTCCAGAATGATTTCGCCCTTATTCGGCTGGTAGATACCGGCCAGAACCTTAATCAGGGTGGACTTGCCTGCGCCGTTCTCGCCGACCAGACCGTGGATGGTGCCGCGCTCAATGTTGATGGTGACGTCATCCAGCGCCTTGACGCCGGGGAACTCTTTTGTGATATTCTTTAATGTTAAGATGTAGTTGTTATCCATTGTTCACCCAACCTTTCTGTGATACTTCGGTCAGGTCAATCAGGACTTCTTCTTGTTGCTGGCAACGTCAAGCGTGACGGCAAGCACAAGGACAACGCCCTTCAGAACGTCCTGCACGAACGGATCGACGCCCATCTGGGAGAAGCCGTTGAACAGCGTGTTCAGGAAGATGCAGCCGAACATCGTGCCGATGACGCGGCCCTTGCCGCCGGCCAGCGAAACGCCGCCGATGATCGAGCCGATAACGGCGTCCAATTCATAGTTCTGTCCGTTGGTGACGGCGACAGAGTTGAGTCGGGACATCAGGACGAGACCGCCGAACGTAGCCAGAACGCTGCCCAGCAGGAACGTGCCGAACTGATAGGCCTTGACGTTGATGCCGGAGAAGAATGCCGCTTCACGCGAGCCGCCGACGGCGTAGAGGTTACGGCCGACGCGGGTCTTGGAAGTGACAAACTGCGCAATTGCGTAGACGATGATCATCAGCAGCACGCAGACCGGGAATACGCCGCCGAAGATATAGCCGCGGCCAAGGAACGAGATACTATCGGGCATGTTGGCAATCGGCACAGCCTGCGTCAGCAGCTTTGCAAGGCCGTAGCAGATGTACTGCGTGCCAAGCGTTGCGATCATCGCGGGAACGCCGACATAAGAGACCATGAAGCCGTTGACTGCGCCGACGGCAAGGCCGATGGCGAACATGATCAGGATGGCAAGGCCGGTGGACATACCGACGTTTTTCATCAGGATGGCACCCACGCAGCTGGTGAGACAGACCATACGGCCAAGGGAAAGGTCAAAATTGCCGGTCAGCAGCATGATCGACTGGCCAAGGGCAACGATGGCGACGGTAGAGCTTTGCAGAAGAATGTTTTTCCAGTTGCTCCAGGTCAGGAAGTACTGTGCGCCAAACTTTACATACGAAATGATAGAGAATACGACAATCAGGATGGCGATGCCGACAAGGCTCATCCAGTCCTTAACCAGTGCGCCGACGCTCTTTTTGCTGTTTAACGTGGTTGCTTTTGTGCTCATTTGATTCATTCCTCCTAGTTTTTTCGCTCTTACGAGCTACGGCGCTCACGCAGCCGGTTACGGAAGCAGGTGCTTGGTGCTGTGACGGGGGTAGACGTTATAGGGTCGGAAGCCCTCGGCGTAGGCAACGCCGCACTGATATCCGCGATATCTTGAGCAGGTACGGATCATATCCACAAAGTCGATGCCGTCATGGTCAAGCATCCACTTGATCTGCGACTCATGCATCTCAAGCGCTTTCAGCTTCATCTCAATCTGGCCGGTAATATCGACATAGTGGGTGGGGTTGAAGTCCACGCCTGCCAGGCTATCCATAAAGAACGTTGGAATCATGCTCTCAAAGGCCGGGTAGTTGACCGAGCGGTGCGGCAGACCCGACATAAATGCGCCATTGGTGGCCAGATGGCTGGTCTCCACATGATCCTGCATATAATCCACGTCGTTGTGCGTGATGATAACGTCGGGACGCGCATAGCGAACCACGTCTGCCACGGCGTCAATCTGCGCCTGATCGTGGCGGTTCACCTGCATATCCGAAACGTTAATGTTGAAAACTTCTTTGGCACCGATAAACTTGCCGGCATTTTCCGCTTCCTTTTCACGGATCTTGCCCAAAGGGCCGGGTTCAATAATGACATGGCCCTGATCACCGTTTGCAACATGGCACATATACACATCTGCGCCCTGCTCTACATATTTGCGGAGTGTACCCGAGCAGGCGATCTCCAGATCGTCGGGGTGGCAGCCAATCGCCAGAACTCTCATGTTTTTCACCTCTTGCTGAAATTAAGGGGGCGCGTGCGGCCGATTGTCTTGGCGGCACGGCCATGCGGCAGAATAAATACGCCGTGAGTCTTATTGCCTTGCATCCATAATAGACCGAAGTGCGGTCTTTTGTCAACACAATTTCTAAATAATCTTTACGAATGTTGTAATAATAGTGAATTATTCACAACGCAACCGCCGTGATTTTGGTCGATGTTGCCACACGTTTTGCGGTTTTTACGCCCCATTCTTTCAACTCTTTTTAAAAATAATCGACGGTAAATTTAGACGCTTTTCCATAAAATTTGCCCGCGGGCATGCGTTTTTTGCGCATACCCGCGGGCTTTTGTTCGTTTATGTTCGCTTTTGTCCGTCATTCGCGAACTTTGCCATCTCTCAGGCCAGCAGACCGCCTGCGGCCTCAATTTCTTTCTTGACCAGCCGCACCGAGGCAATGGCCTCCTCCAGCGGCGCAACCGACAGATCGTTTTTGCCCTGCAATCCCTCAACAAAGTATTTCAGCTCGTTATAATACCCGCCGAGCGACGAAATATTGCCGCCGATGCGGTTGTCGCCGGTATATTGCGCGGCAAGCTCCGGATGGAACGCATCGCCGTCGTTCGGATACACGGTCAGGCCGTTTGCATCGTTTGTGATGGTCGCCTTTTCCAGCTTGACGCGGAACGTGGCCGAGAACGGGAACGACGCAGGATAGTCCCACGCGGCCTCGACGCTGACTGCCACGTCCCTGCCATAGTTGTAGATAGCAAAAATCTGCTCAATCAGTCCGTCGCTGTCACGATAGCCGCCCGCCTGAATGCGGTCTGGCTCGCCCAGCAGATAGCGTACAAAGTCCACGTCGTGCACGTGCATATCCACGGCCACGCCGCCCGACTGCGCCGGCGTGTGCAGCCAGTTGCAGCTTGCCCAGCCGGGGCGCGACGAAACGCGCTGGAATACACCCGAAAGCACGCGGCCATACGTTCCCGCGTCCACGGTCTTTTTCAGCCATGCGTACTCGTCCCACAGACGGATGACCTGACCGACCATCACCTTGCGGCCGGTACGCTTTTTCGTCTCCAGCAGCGCCTGCATATCCTCCTCCGTCAGACAGACGGGCTTTTCGCAGAACACATCGCGCCCCTTTTCCATCGCCGCGCACGCGTGCGCCGTGTGCAGATACGTTGGCAGGCAGATATCCACCACGTCAACGTCCGCCTGTTCAATCAGCGCCATACCCGATTCATACGTCTGCGCATCGGTCTGCTCTTTCATCTGTGCCAGAAATTCCGGCCGGTCATCGGCAATCGCCGTCACCTTGACGCCAAGCTCCGCCAGCGCCGCATAGCACGCCGCGTGCATCCCGCCCATAAAGCCGCAGCCAATCAGTCCTACTCGAATCATGTTCGTTCCTCCTGTCTGTCCGTTTTTAAAATTTCTTTTCCAGAATGCGCCCCATTGAGGCCGCCGTGTTGTAAATAATCTGGTCAGAGGCGTGGCCATAGGCCGGGATCATCTCGCCTGTCGCCCAGCCGTCATAGCCGATGTCTTCAAACGCCTGCATCACCGCCGGCCAGTCCACATCGCCCGCCAGAATGTCCACGAACGAATTGAGTCCGCCCGGATTGCGGCGGAAGTCCTTGAAGTGCACCTTTTTGATGCGCTTGCCCAAAATCCGAATCCACTGCTCGGGATAGCCCGCGTAGACCACGTTGCCCACGTCAAAGTACGAGCCGATCCACTCGCTTCCGATCTCGTCGATAAACGCGCGCATCTCCAGCGGAGAGAGCAGGAACTTGTTCCATACGTTCTCCACGCCGATGTGAATCTGGTGCTCCGCCGCCACCGGCGCAAGGCGCTTCATCTCGGCCACCGCGCGCTGCCAGCACACATCATACGCCACAACCGGCCGCTCCGGCACAAATTCCACCGAAACGCTGCCCGGCACGATCAAAACTGTGTCCGCGCCCAGCGCCTTTGCCGTTTTGATCTCGCAGACTGCCGCCTGATGCGCCTTTTCCCGCTCCTCCGGATCGTCCGAAGTAAACGAATACGCCCAGTACAGACTGCTTGCCACACTCGGCAGCGCAATGCCGATTTCCTCCGCCGCGCGGCGGATCTCGGCCAGCTTTTCGGGCGCAGTCTCCATCGTCACGTCGCCCTCTGCATCCAGCGTCAGCTCAATGCCGTCGAAGCCCGCATCCTTTGCTAGCCTCATCGCCTCAAACACGTTTTTCCCGCTGAAAGACCAATAGCTGATTGATTTTTTCATCTGTGCATCTTCCTTTCCGTATTTACTTTCGTTCGGATTCCGCTTATAATTCCATTATAAGCTCGAATTTTGGCCTGACAATATAAAATCCGGTGCAAAATTTATAAAATCAGCTACAGAGGATGTCTGCCGCCATGAAAATGGAATACACACCCATCCCGCTTGCCACGGTTTTTGACGTGGATGCCATCGTGAATATCTCGTATTACAAGCTGGAAAACGGCTATGTTTTCTCCGGCGAGTCGCACTTTTTCTGGGAGTTTATCTATGTTGACCGCGGCAGCATCGTTGTCACTGCCGGGGCGGACAAGTATTTTCTAAAGGCCGGCGAGCTGGCGTTTCACTGCCCGTATGAGTTTCATTCGTTCCAGTCGGTCGGCGCAAGTGACGTGATGGTGGTGGCGTTCTGCTGCGAAAGCGAAGCCATGCACCGGCTGGAAAAAAAGGTTCTGCTGCTGCACCAGCGCGAGAAGCAGTGCCTCAAGCCGCTGATGGACGAGGCGCAGCAGGCGTATCAGTATTTTGAAAACGATCCCGCGCTGGTCAATCTGCGTAAAAAGCCCACCGCCCCGTGGGGCAGCGACCAGCTGATCAAGCTCTATCTGGAGCAGCTGTTCATCTGCATCTGCCGCCGCGACGACAATGTCCGCTTTTCCCAGCGCGCCATCACATCCACGCAGTTTCACCAGCATCTGCTGCTGGCGCAGCAGGCGCGCGACTATCTTGCCGCGCACTATTCCGAGGCCATCACGCTTCCATCGCTGGCCGCGGCGCTCGGCATAAGCGTCTCACAGCTCAAGCGCGTGTTCCACGAGCAGATCGGCCAGAGCATGGTGCGCTATCTCACGGCGCTGCGCATCGGCGAGGCAAAGCGTCTGATCCGCGAGGGAAACCTCACGTTCACACAGATCGCCGAGCGTATCGGCATTGAGAGCATCTACTATTTCTCCAATCTTTTTAAAAAGCAAACGGGCATGAGCCCCACGGAATACGAAAAAACACTCAAGGAATAAAGGAGTATCTAAAATGCGAAGCTATGTTCTGAAAAAGGTCACATCCGCCCCCGATTGGGACACAATTGACGCACTTCCGATTGACAACCTCCAGTGGACAAATCCCCCGGTCGATATCCGTGCACAGGGGCAGCTCTGCTGGGACGAAGCGGCGATCTATGTTCGCCTGCGCGCGTGGGAAACAGAAATCCGCGCCGAGCACAGCGGACTTTTGCAGTCGGTCTGCGAGGACAGCTGTCTGGAATTTTTCCTCCGTCCCACCGACGATCTGCGCTACTTCAACTTCGAATTTAACCCAAATTGTGCGTTATATCTCGGATATGGCACAAATGTGACGGAATTGACGCGTCTGATTGTTGCCGACGAGCCCGCGCTGTTCCAGCCAAAGGCCGCGCGCCTGTCCGATGGCTGGGAGATCACCTACCGTGTGCCGTTTGCGTTTATCCGCCGGGTTTTCCCGGACTTTACACCGTGCGAGGGGCTGGCCATGTACGGCAACTGCTATAAGTGCGGCGATCTGACCGTGCGACAGCACTACCTGTCGTGGAATCCCATGCGCTGTGACACGCCGCAGTTCCACCGGCCGCAGGATTTTGGCCGCCTGATTCTGGGCGATTGACCGGATTCTGTGAAAAGTCCACAAATTTCATTTCTAAAATCTATTTAAAAATAACCCCTGTCCCGAATTGACACCCGAAAAGCCGCGTGGTATGATGAACTTACAGAATACCTGCGGCTTTCGCCGCGCAATTTAAGGAGGTTTTCTATTATGAACATGGTCGATACCCTCAAGGGTTCCTATTTTTCCGAAGTTCTGCCCGAGGGCTGGGACATTTCCAAGATTTATGACTGCGTCTCCAACGATCCATCTTCCGTCGGCGAGCGCCAGAGCTTCTGGAACGATGGCTTCCGTCCCGTCGAGTGCACGAACCTTGAAGAGTTCGGCGCATACATGGGTCACGAAATTGCCATGCAGATCAGGCTCACCAAGGAAGAGGGCAGAAAGCTGATTCTCATCCTGCCGGTTGGCCCGATGGGCATGTACAAGTGGGCGGTCTATTTCCTGAAAGAGTGGAATGTGGACTGCAAGCACGTCTACGGCTTCAACATGGACGAGTGGGCTGACGCCGAGGGCAACACGCTGCCCGCATCCGACCCCGCCGCGTTCCAGAACGCCATGACCGGCGCGTTCTACGGCCCGCTCGGCGAGCTGACTGTCCCCGAAAATCAGCGCAACTTTGCAACCAAGGAAAATCTGCCCACCTATCCGGAGAAAATCCGCAAGCTGAAGGCTGAGGGTGCAAAGCAGGTTCTGGTCTACGGCATCGGCCGTATGTGCCATATTGCATTCTGGGAGCCGCACTTTGCCAAGGACTACGCCTCCTATGAGGACTGGAAAGCAGCCGAGTACCGCGTCGGCGCGCGTCTGCATCCGTTCACCATCGAGCAGAACGCCATCACGTCGTTCCGCTCCAGCTGGCCGCTGATTCCGTGCTATGCCAACACCATCGGCCCGTGGATCATCTTCAACTCCGACTACGCCATCGGCGGCGCAGACGGCGTTCTGTCCCGCGGTATGCAGTGGCAGGGCATGAGCTTCTGGATGACGCTGCGCTATGGCCCGTGCCAGTACGTCACGTCCAGCAACATTCCCACCATGCCCGGTAAGCTGTTCTATATGAAAGAGCTGGCCGGCCCCCTGTGCGCCGATACCAACTGATTCAGGTAAACAATGCCCGCGCCGCCCGAGGGGCGGCGCGGATTTTTTGTGCCTCTGTCGGGACGCTCCCTCCCTTGCAGGCCGCTGTCTTGTGTGGGTGACGCCGCCGGAGACACAGCGGCTATCGCCGCAGGATAAAATCCCCCTGGCGGCGGTTTACAATCCCCCGCAAATATACTATAATATTTTTAAAATGATAAATATGCGCTGCCGCGCCATTTCGCCGAAAGCGGCGGAATTTTCGGCGCTGCAAGTGCAAAAAGGAGCCGCTATGAAAAAGGCCGGCATCAATCTGATCGAGGTTAAGGAGCGAAACCGCGCACTGCTGCTGCAATCCGTCTGCACGGCGGGGAGCATCACGCGCAGCGAGCTTTCCGAGGGGCTGCATCTGTCGCCCATGACCGTGACAAACATCACAAGCGAGCTGCTGCAAAAGCACATCATCGAGGAATTTGCGCCGCAAGACCCCATCAAGTCGCCCGGGCGCACACCGATGCTGCTGCGCATCTGCTCCACGTCGCCGGTGGTGCTGGGCATTTACATCTCCCGCACGTGTCTGTACGGCGTGGTGTGCGATCTGTCGCTTCAGCTTCTGGCGCGCGCCAAGCGCCCGCTCACCCCGATTGAAAACGAAGAGAGCTTTTTGCAGAAGCTGCGTGAGCTTGCCGAGCAACTGACCGAGCACACTGAGCGGCCGATTCTGGGCATGGGCATCTCCACCGTCGGCGTTATCAGCAGCGATGCCAGCGGCATCGCCTATGTCACCGATTTCTTCGGCATCCGTTCGCTAAATCTGCGCGACGCGCTTCAGCCGTATTTCCGTTTTCCGATTATTGTCTGCAACGATATGCACGCGTCCGGCCTGTGCGAACTCTACTTTGGCGCCGGCAAGGACGCCGACAGCTTTCTCTATATGGGCATTACCGAGGGGCTTGGCGCGGCGCTGGTATCACATCATGAGCTGCTTGACGCATGCGGCGAGCTTGGCCACACATCCATTGACTTTGGCGGCCCGCGCTGCACCTGTGGCAGCCGCGGCTGTCTGGAACTTTACGCCAGTGCGCCGGCAATTTTGTCACTGATTCACGACGAGTGCGGCGTGGAGCTTGACAGCATGGAGCAGGCCGCCGGCTTTGCCATGACGAACAAGGCCGCATACACCGTGTTTTATAATGCCATGCGGCAGCTTTCGTTCGGACTGAACAACTATTTGAATCTGGTGAACGTGCCGCTGGTGGTGCTTGGGCATGACGCGGCGTTTTTGCCGGAGGAGTTCGTGCGGTATCTGGAGCAGTGGGTGGCCGATATCAACGTCTCTGTACACCAGCAGCAGCTGCGCCCGCGCTTTGTCAAGTCGCGCTTTGGCGCAAACTCGCCGATCTACGGCTCGGCGTGCGCCGTCCTTCAGCCGCTGTTTCAGGGCAGTAATCTGATTGAAAGGCTGTTTGACTGCGCGCAGCAGGAATAAAAAGCAAAAGAAAAGACGCCCCTGTGGGTGCAAAATGCCCGGAACGCATTTCGCGTTCCGGGCATTTGCTATTTGCCTTACACTCAGCGAAGCACCAGCTCGCCGTTTTCCGTATCGACGGTAATTGTCGAACCGGGCTGGACGCTGCCCTCCAAAATCTTCTTTGCAAGCAGCGTTTCCACTGTATGCTGCACATACCGGCGTAGCGGACGCGCGCCGAACTGCGGATCGTAGGCCGCGTCGATGATGAACTGTTTTGCAGCCTGCGTCAGCTCACAACGCAGCTGCTTGTCGGCCAGACGGCGGTTGAGCGCCGCGATTTGCAGGTCGATGATACATCAGCTTTGCGGCCTTTTCCAGATCGTAGTTCTGCTGTGCGGTTTCAATCTCGCGGTTGATCTGCTCAATCTTTTCACGCAGCTGCTGCACGCGGCCAATCGCGTTCTTTTCGTTTTCCCACTGCGCTTTCATGGTGTTGAACTTGTCGCGCTGTTCGGCCAGCTCCTTCTGCAGCTCACTGAGCCGTCCCTTTGACAGCTCGTCGTCCTCGTTCTTGAGGGCAGCCTCTTCGATCTCCATCTGGATGATCTTGCGGTTAATCACGTCAAGCTCGGTTGGCATGGAGTCCATCTCCGTGCGGATCATGGCACACGCTTCGTCGATCAGGTCAATGGCCTTGTCCGGCAGGAAGCGGTCGGTGATATAGCGGTTGGAAAGCGTTGCGGCGGCAATAATCGCGTTGTCCGTGATCTTCACACCGTGAAACACCTCATACCGGGATTCCAGACCACGCAGGATGGCGATGGTGTCCTCCACAGTCGGCTCCTGTGGCAGATGTTCGCAATGGGTATCATCGGCTGGCTGGCAGGCGTCTTGTACCGCAAGGGCGTTCTGCGGCGCGGGCGGCTGAGCCTTTGTATCTTCGGCGTGATCTGCTCGACCATCGTGTATGGCGGCATTATGAATCCCGCATCCGCCCTCATGTGGTCGAATACGATCAACTGGAAAATCATCTTGAGCTATTACGTCACCGGTCTTCCGGTCGATCTGGTGCGCGCCATTGCCACGTTTTTCTTCCTGTGGCTGGGCGCAGAGCCGATGCTGGAAAAGCTCGATCGCATCAAAACCAAATACGGGCTTGCGGAGTAAGTCGCCGCACAGAGAAAGGACAAAATCACAGTATCTGGTATTGAAAAATAAACAGCATAAAGTTCTACTTCCCAGACAGACGCAATTGGACCTGACAGCCAACTGACAGTACGGCTGACTGCCCCGCAACGGTATGAAACGATGATTCCATATCCGCGATTATTGTGCCTGATATTGTATCCCGCAGAGGCTTTGGTCTCTGCGGGATTTTTTACTGTCGAAAGGACGCAGATTTTACAGAATTCCATCGAATTGTGTAAAATCTGCGCCTTTTCTATTTCCTGCGATCTGTTTAAACAAGAACTTCAAAATTACTACAAACAGGATATTTCATATATCCCGAAGGACAGACAGATTCCGCGCCGGTCGGTAATTTTGCCGCCGACCCGCGCCCCTCCGTTTCTGACATTTGCATTCCCACGCAAATGAAATTCAGAAATGGAGGTAACAGCCTTGAAAACGCGATACTTCAGAAGAAAGGAAAACTGCGCTGCCGTTGAATGGATCGAAATGAGCGGAGCTGAGTATTTGAACTTTGTCCGTAATCCGAAAAACAAAGACAGGTTCTTTTTGAACATGAAGAACGTCGTTCTGGAATGCTCAAAGGAAGAATACTTACAAAACCGTGCCGAGAAGCGCCGCAGTGATTATCTTGCAGAAGGAAAAAAAGACTGGACAATCATCTCACTTTTTGCTCAGAGGGACAAGGAAAGCAACGGAGAAGAAGTTGTCCCAGACTTGGAAACAGATGTGGAAGAAGAAATTATACATACCATCACACTACAAAAGCTGCGGGAGGTTTTGACGGCACTCCCAAAGGAGGATGCAGCGTTGCTCACGGCCCTGTATCTGCAAACGCCACCACTCACCTTGCGTGCCTATAGTGAGCAAACCGGCATCCCAGTGATGACCTTGCATTATAGGAAGGAAAAACTGCTTCAACTTTTGAAAAAACTGCTTTGAATTATTCACAGAAATGGTTGCACTTACACGAAAAGGTGGTGACGCAGAAAAAAGTTTGCTTTTTTGAAAAATAATTTCGTACAAACGCCGTAAAAATTGTGCAACTAAAGGTGAGAGGGTTTTTAGAGGAAAACCCGTGAACCTTTCCAAACACTGCTTGCAGTCATATCCGATTCAACAGTACATCAGTTGGCAGAACCCGACGAGGGTGAAGCAATCTGGCGGATGCGCGAAGACCACCTGTGCGGAAGATCTTACTTCTGCATAAAGACGGCCCAACAAGGTGACGAGCGGTACCCATCCAGCTGGAAGCAGCCTTGGCAAGCTGCTTTGCGAAGACCCTGCCAACCTATAATGGTACACCTGC
>ENA-OPBD01000268-OPBD01000268.1-human-gut-metagenome-genome-assembly--contig:-NODE-268-length-41064-cov-5.926041_pt1 | contig 41064 bp, 40 predicted proteins | sample MGYA00241062_ERZ501440 | MGnify/ENA primary metagenome ERZ501440 (study PRJEB25962, sample SAMEA2042628) | human gut metagenome | biome: human gut; feature: human-associated habitat; material: faeces...
CACACGACGCTGAAAATGAACGTGAAGAACTGACTTTGTTGGTAGAAAGGATGGAAAAATCCGATGAAAAAGCGTGCTTTTGCTCTTATCACTGCGCTTTGCATGACGCTGACCTGCTTTGCCAGCGCGGAAACCGTGAAACACGAGCGTGTTTATGCCGTGACGAATGCCGCCGGCGACGCGCTGACCGTCATTGACAACGTTCGCCTTGAAAACGGCGACGCTTTGACGGAAATCGACGACCGGACGCTGCTGACCGCGCTGGAAAACGTCGGCGGCACGGAAAAATTCACCCAGAGCGGCAAAACCGTGACGTGGAAAGCCGACGGAAACAGCATCATCTATCAGGGCACGTCGGACAAGGCGCTAAACGTGACCCCCGTCGTCCACATGACGCTGGACGGCAAGGAAGTCACCGCCGCGGACGTGAAGAACGCATCCGGCGAACTGGTGATGACCGTCTCCTACCGCGCCGAATCCCCCTTCCTCGCCGTGACGGTGATGCCGCTGACGGACGACGTGACCAGCGTGACCGTGGACAACGGCGCGGTGCTGACCGACGGCGCGCACAGCTTCCTGATGGGCTTCGGCATCCCCGGCGCGGATGCGGATCTGGAACTGCCCGATTCCTTCACCATGACGGCGCATGTGGATCATGCCGACCTGAACTGGATGATGACGATTGCGACAGCGCAGCCCGTGAAGGTGCTGACCGACGCGCTCTCCGACCACGCGGCGGACGCGCACACCCTCGTCAGCGACCTGACGGCGGGGCTGAACGCGCTGGCGGACGGCTCGGACATTCCCGAAAGCAACGAAGATATTCACGAACTGCTGACCGCGCTGAATACGCTCTTTGACGGCGCGGCGCAGCTCAAGGACGGCTCCATCACCCTGCTGGACGGCGTGAAGACGCTCAAAGACGGCTTGGATACGCTAAGCAGCAACAGCAGCGCTCTCAACGACGGCGCGGCGCAGCTGTTTGCCGCTGTGCTGGATACCGCGAACACGCAGCTGGCCGCCGCGGGGCTGGATGCGCTGAGCATCGAAGTGCCGACGCTGACCGTCAGCAACTACGCCGCCGTGCTGGACGACCTGATTGCCCAGCTTGACCCCGCTGTCATTGACAAGACCATCGAGGATTTGGCGAAGGCACAGGTTCGCGAGGCGGTCATGGCGCAGGAGGACAAGGTTCGCGAGGCTGTGACCGAAGTGGTGCGCGGTCAGGTGCGTGACGCGGTTCAAGCGCAGGAAGAAACCATCCGCGCCGCTGTGACCGACGTAGTGAAGGAACAGGTGCGGCAGGCAGTTGCGGCACAGGAAGACACCCTTCGCGCGGCAGTGACGCAGGCGGTTCAGGCGCAGGTGCAGGACGCGGTTCAAGCGCAGGAGGATACCATCCGCGCCGGCGTGACGCAGGCGGTTCAAGCGCAAGTGCTGGAAGGCGTGCTGGCGCAGGCGGGTCTCAATATGACGGCGCAGCAGTATCAGGACGCGCTTGCGGCGGGTCAGGTGCCGGACGCGCAGCAGAAGCAGATCAGCGCAGCGGTTGACCAGATGATGGCGTCCGATGACATCAAGGCGAAAATCGAAGCGTCTGTGACCGAGCAGGAACATCAGCTGGTCGCGCAGAACATGGCGTCAGGCGACATCAAGGCGAAGATTGAATCCGCCGTCACCGAGCAGGAAAATCAGCTGATTGCCCAGAACATGGCATCAGACGACATCAAGGCAAAGATTGAATCCGCCGTCGCCGAACAGGAAAACAAGCTGGTGGAAGAAAACTTCGCATCCGCCGATGTGCAGGCGAAGCTGGAAGCCGCTGTGACCGAGCAGATTGAGAAGCTGGTGGAAGAGAACTACGCCAGTGCGGACGTGCAGAACACTGTGGCGGAAAAGAAGGCGACCATTGCCGCGGCGGTGGATTCGCTCAAGCGCCTGAAGGAGCAGCTGGCATCCGTGGAGACGTTCGTGAACGGCCTGAAGGCGTACACCGACGGCGTGGCGCAGGCGGGCGACGGCGCGTCCCAGCTCTATGATGGCGCAAACACGCTGTCGGGCGGCATGACGGAGCTTTCCGACGGCTTGGCGGAACTCAAGGCGAAGCTGACCAAAGAAGGGCTCGACCTGCTGAGCGGCGACGTGCAGAAGGCGCTTGACCTCTTCGACAACCTCGAAAGCCAGATGGCGAATGTGCCGAGCTTCGACCTTGTGGCGGACGGCATGGCGCATGACATGCTGCTGATTATCCGCACGGACTTGCAGAAATAAGCGCAAAGAAAAGGAACCCGTTTCCCCTGCTGAAAAGCGAGGATTCGGGTTCCCTTTTTATGCGTCTTTCTTGCTTTCCGTGTTTGCGCGAATCGCGTGGGTGTCCTCCACCAGCTGACCAAAGCCGTAGAGCAGGAACGAGCCAATCCACGAGACCAGCACACCGACGATGATGGTCATGATGCCCGCGACAACGCCTGCGCCGCTATTAGCCCGCACAAACTCGCCGTTCAGCCGATACGTCATGGATGAGCCGCCAGCCATGAGGGCAAGCCCCGTGATGACCCAGCAGATGATGCCAATCCAGCAGAGCACCTTCGCCAGCACCTGAATCTTGTGACCGATGTTATTGAACATGAAAAAAGCCTCCTTTTTCGCGCCCTTTCGTCGCAATTTTAGTATATGCATCTGTCTGTTTTTTGTCAAGCACAAAGCACAAAAAAAGCGTCCGCAGGTGCAGGCCGTGGACGCAGGAAGGGAGAGTAAGTTGTGTATCAGGCTTTTGTACAGTAATCCTTGTACCACAGGAACGCGGGCTGGTAGGTGATGGCGGATTCCTCGCAGTCCATGCAGAAGCGGCGAATCGCCTTCTTCTGCGCCGCCGTGAGGGGCAGCGTCTGCGCTGTCCGCGCGCCTTGAATCACCCACCGTGCCTCCGCCGCATCCGACGCTTCCAGCAGCATCTTCATGCCGACTTTCCCCAGCGGAATCGCCATCGTTTCCAGAAAGCCGCCGTCCGTGTCGCCGCGCTTGGTGTACTGCTGCACGTTGTCGGGCAGAATCGCGTACGTCGTATCCCCCGTGCGCAGCTCCATCCGGCGCACCTGAAACAGCATTCCCTCGCTGTACACGGACAGCATCACCCGCGGAAGCGCCTCGATTTCGCCGCCGCGCGGACGAATGCGCACGTCCAGCGACAGCACCACGCTGCCGTCGTCGCTCGTCACCTCGCACTGTTCCGCTTCATAGCAGCGCTCATTGCGGCGGAAGTTTTCGGCATAGGTGTAGCCCGTGTGGTCGAAAGCGGACAGGTTCAGCGGCGGCGCTTCGTTCGGGAAGCGCTGGTAGAAGGATACGATGGTGGGCATGGTGAAAGCCTCCTTGAAGGGGTCGGTTGGGGGATTTTGTTATTTGTTCAGCAGGGTAATCGCAGAAAAATCATCCTGAAGCGTGTAAAGCGCATCCTGTTCAAAGATTCCCGCTTCTTCACAGGCGTCGTAGAACTTCTTCAGCGCCGCTTTATCGGTAACACTAAGCGTAATGTCCTTTCCGCCATAATAGTCAAATCTTACATGGATGGAATTGTCACTGTTTGCAATGTCTTTCAGCACGGCGATACCATTGCCGCATAAAATTTCCACGGAACTATCCGTGGCAGTCCCGCCGCCATATTTATCACTCTTGCTGTAACGAGAGCAGCCGCTCACATCAACTTGATAGCGATTTTCGCCATTGCGAATATACACATTTTCCATACGGTTATCATAATATGTGTACGTTCCCTCTCTGGTAAAAATCAAGCGAGGGTATAGCGTGCAGCTCTTTCCAGAATAGACAGCCTTAATGTCCATTTGAATGGTGTATGTGTCGTAAGAATCCGCATAGCTAATCGTGTCTATCGACGGCTGCAATTCCGCCGTAAAAGCAAAATCGTCGTAGCTCTTCGTTGTAAACCCGTACTTCTCCAGCACGTCCATCTTCACATCGGTGTACGGCTGGAACTTTTTCATCGTCCCATCCGCCTGTGCCGTGCAGCAGCAAAGCGCCATCACCAGCAGCATGACCAGCGCCGTCAGTTTCTTCATCATAATTGTTTTCCCCTTTCCTTATCCGTCGATTTCTTCCTCCACGCCCAGACAGATGTCATATCTGCTGAAGCGCAAGGCGATTTGGTAACGTCCGCTCACCCAGCGGCGGATGGTGTCCTCCCCGCACGGGGTGATGCTCGTCGGTGCGGCTTTCGCAATCTGTTGAACCTCCCAGTACGTCAAGCCGCGGTAAACAGGTACGCTTCTCATCCGCTGGCAGAGGCTTGTCTGCGTTCCGCTCAGCGCGGTCAGCAGCAGCGCAATGCCCACCAGCAGCCATCCCCAGTACGTCATGTTCCTCCTTCCTTGTCGCTTGGTTCTGTCTGCATTGTAGCGCCGCATCCCCCAAATGTCACGCTCACGATGTTTACATTCGCCCGATATCGCGCTCAAAACGTGTTCATTTGCCTTTTATCGCGCTTTTTTCCGCCAAAACGCAAAAAAATCGCCCCCGAAGGGACGATTCTTGCGAACATGCGTTCAGTTTTCTGATTCTGGCGGAAACTCGTGAATCAGGTCAATGCTGATAGAAAATTTCAGCTCGTGACCGTTCGCATCCGTGCCGGAGATGATAAACACGCCGCGATCGACATTCTGTCTGTCTGTTCCGCAGTACAAATCCAGCGGCATTTCGCCCTTGACGAGCGCGTCGCTCTCCATCCAGTTGCGCATGTAATTGTAATCAACAGCAGGCGACGAACCGCTTAGTTTGTCACCCACATACCATTTTGCCTGCGCATAGGTCGGCGTGAACGGCACGTCGCTGACGTTCGTGCTGTAAAAGTGAATCATCCAGCCGACAAACCCGCCGTCTTCTTTCATCATGTACGCATTTTCCGGCGGATAGGACAGCTCGATTTGCGCCTGCGCCTTGGGCAGCATCGGCAGCACAATGCCGACAACCGCCGCCACGATGATGACGACCGCCGCGCAGATGACCGCGATTCGCTTGCGCTGATTGGGCTGCTTCGGCTGCTCCGGCGGATTAGCAAACCGACCGTCGGTTTGTTCCTGCGTTTCCTGTACCGACTCCTGCACCGTCGGCATGGCTTCAGGCGACGGGACTGCCGCGTCTTCCGCCGCTTCGTCCGCCAGAAAGTTCACATCCAGCACCTTCGACAGCTGCGCCGCCGTCGCCACGTCCGGCATGGCGCGCCCGTTCTCCCAGTGCGACACCGTCTGCCGCGACACGTTGACCAGCTGCGCCAGTGTGTCCTGCGTCATGCCCTTTGTCTTGCGTGCCTGCATGATTTTTTCGCCTATGTTTTCCATATTTTGCCCCCCCCACAAAAACAAACAACATATCTATTATTATAACGATAATTGTCGCCTTTGTCAATAAAAAAAGACCCGATTTCCGCAGAAATCAAGCCTTGCAAACGATTTTTTCATCGCGGCAGACGGGCACAAATACAGTTTTTTATTCGCCCATCATCCTGTGCAGCAAATCCTGATACGCCTGTTCAACGCCGCCCAAATCACGGCGGAAGCGGTCGAGATCCATCGGCTCATGCGTCCGGGCATCCCAGAAGCGCGCGGAATCAGGGCTGATTTCATCCGCAACGAGCAGTTGACCGTGGTAGCGCCCGAACTCCAGCTTAAAATCCACCAGCTCTACGCCGATTTCCGACGTGAAATCCGACAGAATTTGGTTGATTTTCCGTGCCGTCTCGATGACGTAGTTCATTTCCTCGCGCGTCGCAAGATGCAGCGCCTCAACATGCGTGATGTTGATGAGCGGGTAGTCCATCTCGCTGCCCTTCAGTTCCAGCTCGATGACGGTCGTGTCCAGCTTCGTGCCAGTCGGCAGACCGATGCGCTTCGCCAGCGACCCCGCCACGCGGTTGCGCACCTTCACGGATACCGGCAAAATCTGACATCGCTTGACAAGGCTCTGCCGCGCGTCCAGCCGTCGCAGGTAGTGCGTCGGGATGCCGTTTTCTTCCAGCATTTTGAAGAACTGTTCGCTGATTGCGTTGTTGACTTCGCCCTTGCCCAGAATCCGCCCGCGCTTCAGCCCATGAAACGCCATTGCCTCATCCTTGAAGTACACGATTGCCTGATCCGGATCGTCGGTTGCGTAAACGCGTTTGCCTTTTCCTTCCGTCAGCAGCTTGCCCAGTTCCATCGCGCCAGCGCCCCTTTCATTGCGTACAGATTCCTCTACGGGTAGGGTTTATTGTACCATTTTTCGCCCCGCAGGACAAGGGAATTTCCGCAGCTTGCAAAAGTTTGTCGGTTTTTCACGAAAGTCAAGGATTTTTATCCGCACTGAAACACACCATCAGCAGCCCTTCGCGGAAGGTGACCTCCGCCATGTCCACCGTGAACTCGTTGCTGCACCCCAGCGGATAGCGGTATGTCAGCGTCGCGTGGGTGAGCGTCCACTTTGCGCCCGTCAGCGTCACATCCCGCACCTCCGGTGAATACGCCAGCAGCGACAGCTTTCGCCCCGGCATTTTCGGCAGATGATGCGTGCCCGGCGCAAGAATCGTCGCGCGATTCTGCCCGTCCACCAGCCACGCGCGTTCGCCGCGCAGGGCGCAGTCCGCCGCGCATTGCAGGCAAGATAGCGTGTGGTCGAAGCGCCCGCCAATCGCCCCCGCGAGGATAAACTCAGTGTACCCGCGTTTGCGCCCTTCATGCAGGCAGACGACCAAATCCGTATCATCTTTTTCCGTCGGCAAGGTCAGCGTGGGCACATCCGGGCGCATTTCAGGCGGCATGGAGTCAAAATCCCCGACAACCAGCTGCGGCGTCAGCCCGAACTGCCGCGCGCACGCCCAGCCGCCATCCGCGCAAATCAGGAAATCCCCCGGCTGCGGCGCAATCCACGGCAGCTCTTCGCCCGCATACAGCGGCGTCAGGATGATGCAGCGCGGCATAGCAGTTCTCCTCGCTTTGATGATGGTTTTCATTGCCCCTCGTCGCTTCGAGAAGCCAAAAATCCCCTTCAATATAATAAGAAAGCAGGAGACAAGCAGTATCCCACTTGCCTCCTGCTGCGGGGCGAAATCAGAAATTCCGCAATTACTCCTGCACGGGCGCTTCTTCCGCGTCCGCGGGAGCTTCCTCGCCCATCGCCTCGTCGTCGAAGGAGAATTCGTCTTCGGCGGCCTGACGGATGGACAGGGAGATGCGCTTCTTCTCGGTGTCAACGCTCAGCACCTTCACGCGGACAATCTGACCTTCCTGCACGGCGTCAGTGACCTTCGCGACGCGGTTCTGCGCGCACTGGGAGATGTGCACCAGGCCATCCAGACCGGGCTGGAGTTCGACGAACGCACCGAAGTCCGCAATACGGACAACCTTGCCTTCGACGATGCAGCCTTCCGGATAGCGCTCGGCGGCGTTATCCCACGGACGGGGCTGGAGCTGCTTGTAGCCAAGCTGGATGCGCTCACGTTCGCGGTCGAGGGACAGAATCTTCACGTCAACTTCCTGACCGGGCTTGACGACCTCGGACGGATGGTTGATGTGGCCCCAGGACAGATCCGTGATGTGAATCAGGCCGTCCACACCGCCGACATCAACGAACGCGCCGAACTGGGTCAGGCGGCGAACGACGCCGTGGATGATAGCGCCTTCTTCAAGGTTCTCCCAAGCAGCCTTCTTGCGGGCAGCGGTCTGTTCAGCAATGACAGCCTTGCGGGAAGCCACGATGCGCTTCTTCTGCTTGTCCACTTCGATGATCTTGAGTTCCATTTCCTTGCCAACGAACTCTTCAATCTTGTCAACATAGTGCTGCGCGAGCTGGGAGGCGGGCACGAAAGCACGCACGCCCTCAACATCAGCAATCAGGCCGCCCTTGACGGCTTCCTTGCCAACGCCCTTGACATACTCGCCCGCGTCGTACTTGGCGACGAGCGCTTCCCACGCCTTGCGGTTGACGATGTTGCGCTGGGACAGAACGACATTGCCTTCGCCGTCGTTCACCTTGACGATCTCAGCTTCCAGTTCGTCACCTTCTTTGACGTCCTGCTGGGTCAGGTCGGAGCGCTTGATGATGCCATCGGCCTTGTAGCCAATGTTCACATACACTTCGTCCGGGGTCACCTGCACAACTTTGCCGGTCACCGTCTGTCCAGCCTTGATGCGCGTCATCGTGGCCACGATGGCGTCCATGGTGAAGTCAGAGGACTGAGCCATGTTTTCGTTGTCGGTCATATGGGTTGCAACCTCCTCTAATGAGCCATCCGGTGTGGAAGCACCGGCGGTTATTCCAATTTTATCGGAATGAATATTTGCAAAGGCAGGCGGAATTTCCGCCGCGCACTCTACCAAAATTGTTCGGGGGCAAAGCGCCTTGCACGCCTCAAAGAGCTTGTGCGTGTTCGCACTGGTGCGGCCGCCGACGACAATCATAGCGTCGGATGCCGCGGCAAGCTTCTTGGCTTCCCGCTGGCGCACCGCAGTGGCGTTGCAGATGGTGTTATGCTCCTTCAAATGCTGGACACGCCCGCGCAAAACGGCGACAATCGCCTCCCAGCGCTCCGGGGGGAAGGTCGTCTGCACGGCGGCTGCCGCCTGATCCATTTCGGGCAGCTGCGCCGCTTCCTCCGCCGTCGCCACGACGTAAACCTTGCCGCGCGCCCAGCCGCATGTCCCCTTGACCTCCGGGTGTTCCCGCTCGCCCACCATAATCAGCGGGCAATCCTCGCTCGTTTCCTCCGCGACGACGCGGTGGAGCTTGTTGACGAAGGGGCAGGTCAGGTCAACCACCTTGCAGCCGGCATTTTCCAGCTGCTTGATGACCTCCGGCGCGACGCCGTGACTGCGGATGAGCACCTGCCGACCCGCTGCTTCCTCGGCAGAAGCGACCGGCGGAATCCCGCGCTGGCGAAGCATGTCCACGACCGTCGGGTTGTGGATCAGTTCCCCCAGCGTACAAGAGGGCACGCCGCTGTCCGCCACCTGCACGGCGCTTTCGACCGCGCGGCGGACGCCCATGCAGAACCCCGCATGAGCCGCGATTTCAATCGGCATTTCCCGTTTGCATCCTTTCCAGCATGGTCAGACCATTTTCTGACCTCTATATTGATTCTACATTTCTTCTGATTTTCCTGCTTCCTTCGCAATTTTTTTTGAAAAAATTTTTTGTTCGCGAAAAAAGCGCGAAAAAGCAGGATTTCACGCAGATTTTGGTGTTCACGCCTCCGGGTGTGCCGTCAGCGTGCGGTAGGTTTCGGTGATGCGGGCGAGCAGTTCCTCGCAGGTGTCGCGGTTCACGCCGCGCTCACGCAGGTCGTCCATCGCAATCGGGTCGCCGACGCGCACGTCCAGACGGCGGAACAGGCGCGGTTTGCCGCCGATGTACAGGGGAATCATCGGCACGCCGCTGCGCAGGGCAATCAGCGCCACGCCGGACTCAACGTGCTCCATAATCCCCTCTTTGTGGCGCGTGCCTTCGGGGAAAATGCCCAGCACGCCGCCCGCCTTCGTCACCCGCAGACAGGCGCGCATCGCCTCCATGTCGCTGTGGTGGCGGTCAACGGGAATCATGTGCAGGCGCATCAGCAGTTTTCCGACCACGGGCGCTTTCGCCAGCTCGATTTTCCCCAGGAAGTTCACTTCGTAGCGGCGAATCAGCATCGCGGCAATAATCGGGTCTGCGAAGGACGTGTGATTCGCGATGACGATGTACGGCGCGTCGAGATTCAGCTTCTCCCTGCCCGTGCAGTGCATAAAGCAGAACAGGTGGAAGTAAATCCAGAAAATTCCGCGCGCAATCGTATAGATGATGCCCTTTTTGCCCGGAACAGCCATGTGATGCTGGAAATTCTTCTTCTTTTCCGGCTGATTCTGCTCGCTCATGCCCATGCGCCCCCCGTCTTGTCCGCGACGATGCGCAGAATCGCCTCGACCACCTCGTCAAACGTCAGGTGCGTCGAATCAACCGTCACGGCGTCCTCTGCCGCGCGGAGCGGGTCAACAGCGCGGTGCGTGTCCTGTTCGTCGCGGGCGCGCAAATCGCGCAGCACATCGTCGAAATTCGCGTCCATGCCCTTATTGCGCATCTCCTGATAGCGGCGGCGGGCGCGTTCCTCGGCGCTGGCAGTCAGGAAGATTTTGACGGGCGCGTTCATCAGCACACGCGTGCCAATATCGCGGCCATCCACCAACATGGGCGTTTCCTGCGCAAGGCGGCGCTGGAGCGCGACCATTGCCGCGCGCACGCCCGCGTACTTGGCGACGGTGGACGCCGCCATGCTGACCTCCGGCGTGCGGATGAAGCCCGTCACGTCGCGGCCATCCACGAGGGTATGCTGACCATCCGCCGCGTGGCCGACCGTCATTGACAGGGCCTGGCACAGCGCCGTGACCGCCTGTTCATCCTGCACGGGAACGCCCTTCTCCAGCGCGGTCAGGCCGATGGCGCGGTACATCGCGCCGGTGTCGAGGTGGAGGATGCCCAGCCGCTTGGCGACGGCGTCCGCAATGCTTGATTTTCCTGCGCCGACAGGGCCGTCCATGGCAATATTCAGCACCATGCGTTGATGTCTCCTTTTGTTGACCTTTTTATGTAGGCTCAAATCGCCCGGTGTCCCATGCCGACGACGACCTCGTTGAGATGCACTAAGCCCACGGTAAAGAACACCGCGACCGCCACATGCTCGCCGGAGCGGGCGACGCCGATTTTTCCGCCGACGGAAAAGCCCATCGCCTTCTCGCTGACTTGGCACACCGCGTCGTGCGCCGCCCCGGCGACTGCGCCCTCCTCGCGGTGCGTATCGCTGATGACGCCCTCGCGCTTGGCGGCGACCACGGCGCGCTCGATCATCTTCATCATCGAATCCACGAATGTGCCGCCGAAGTCCGATGCCGCTCCGACAATATCCTTTTCGGTCAGCGACGCCTTCAGCTCGGTTTCTTCCTCGCGCGTCGCCGTCATCGCCAGCTGAATCGCCGCACGAGCCACCGCGCGGCTGTCCCCGATGATTTCCAGCATTTCCTTCGCCCCTTCCATCCGGCATACCTGTTTATTATACATGATTTTCCCCTTTCCTGCAAGCGATTTTCCTGATTTTTCAGCAGATTAGCCCGCAAACCCACGCGCACGTCAGGTAGGACAGCAGCGACACGCCCAGCGCGCCCGGCAGTTTTTTCACGCCCGCCGCGCCGAGGTAGACGCTCATCGTGTAGAAAATCGTCTCACTTGACCCCATCAGCACCGACGCAATTCGCCCAACGCGGCTGTCCGCGCCGTACTGCGCAAAAATTTCCCGAAGCGCCGCCAGACTGCCCGACCCGGTCATCGGGCGGAGGATGAGCATCGGCGCGACCTCCTGCGGCAGGTTCAGTATTGCCGTCAAGGGCGATAGCAGGCGTACAAGAAGCGCCGTCAGCCCGGAGGCGTTCATCAAGGAAAGCATGAGCAGCATCCCCGTCAGCGCGGGCAGAAGCTGCCACGCGGCGTCCATTCCTTTCTTCGCGCCGGAGAGGAACGCGCCGTAGACCTCAACGCCCGCGCATTTGCCGCGCAGAAGAATCAGCAGAACGGTCAGGATGAGGGTGACGGCGGCGGCTTTCTCCATGCGGATTCGCTCCTTTTTGGCGGATTTTGTCGTACACGCCCAGCAGGATGACCCCAGCGGCCGTCGCGGCGGCGGACGAAATCAGCATAGCGCCCCAAATGTCCGCCGGATGCTGTGCGCCTGCCGCCTGACGAAGCGTCAGCACAGTCGTCGGCAGCACCTGCAGGCTGGAATTGTTGAGCACCAGCAGCAACGCCAGCACGCGCAGTCCCGGCTCGCCGTGCACCGCCAATTGCTTCGCTGCGGACACACCCGGCGGCGTGGCGGCATTCCCCAGACCGAGGACGTTCGCCGCCAGATTCATACCGACTGCCTCCCAGCAATCAGCGTCCGGAAGCGCGCGGCTGTGTTTTCCAAATAATTTTCGGATAAGCAGCCCAAGTTTCGCCACGTCGCCCGTGCGCAGAAGCACTTCCATCAAGCCACTCCAGAGCGTCATCGTTCCCAGCAGCGTCAGCATCAGCGAAACGCCGCTTTCCGCCGAGTTCAGCAGTGCCGACGCCGCTGAAGGCGCACGGTTTGTGAGCAGTGCCAGCATCAGCGACAGCGTTGTCAGGATGAAAAATACCCTGCCCATAAATACTTCTCCTTTCAGAAGCAATTTAGCACGGATGTTATACCCATTTTGCGCATATTTGTATATTGTCTGCGCGCCAAACTACGGAACTTTTCAAGCGTATCTCGAAATTTTTTTCTTGAATATAGCAAGAAAAAACTTATAATTCATGAAAACCCCTTGACAAACGTTAGAAAAAAATGTAGAATGACAATGCAATATGTGGAATCGTCCTGCGCTGTGCAGGAGTGCCGGACAATCCCTCATGGCAACATTACCGCTATCGAACGGAAGGGAGAAATTACTATGAAGTCTACCGGTGTTGTGCGTCAGTTGGATACCCTTGGTCGGATCGTCCTGCCCATCGAGCTTCGTCGCACGATGGACATTGGCGTGAAGGACATGCTGGAAATTTTCGTCGAAGGTGACGAAATCATCCTCAAGAAGTATCATCCGAGCTGCATTTTCTGCTCTGATGCCCGTGACGTCGTTCCCTACAAGGGCAAGCTCGTCTGCAAGAGCTGCCTGGCAGAACTGCGGAACGCGCAGGACTAATCAGCAGAAGCAGGATGGGCGGAAGCGTGGCAACGTGCCCATCCCCCAGCGGACTGCACTGAGTGGTGCAGCCCGTTTTTTCTATGCGGATTTTTCTCCGCTCATGCGAAAAGCACTTGCCATTTTCCTGCTGATGGCGTATAATATTCTTGCAGCCTTTTCTATATTGGTTGCTTTTATCAACAAAATGACCAAAGGAAGGATACCCATTATGCTCAAAATCTACAAGGAGGATTTCACTGTTCGCTCCTACCAGACCGATTTGAACGCCCGCATGAAGCCCAGCGCGATTCTGGAAGTGATGCAGGAAGCCGCCGGACAGCACTCCGAGCGCCTTGGTCTGGGGCGCAGTGCCCTGCTGGCAAAGAACACCGCGTGGGTGCTCACGCGCGTGGAGGTCGATATGGATCGCTATCCGGCGTTCGAGGAGACGTTCTCCGTCGAGACGTTCCCGATGCCCGTGCGCCGCTGCTTCTTCCCGCGTTACTTTATTTTCCGCGACAGCAATGGCATCGAAATCGGACGCGCCGCGACGCTGTGGGTGCTGCTTGACCTCGGCACACGCAGCATGACGAAGCTCGACGCGGTGAAGGCGCTGATGCCCGACAACTCCGACCTGCTTGCGCCGCTGGGTCTGCCCGCCGCCGTGACCGAGGTATCCGGCACGCTGCAAACCGAGGTGCGCCAGCCGCGCTACACCGATTTGGATTTCAATGGCCACGTCAACAACACGCGCTATCTGGACTGGTGCTGCGACGCGCTGGGGATTGACACCATGCGCGGCGCGTACCTGAAGCACTTCGCGGTCAATTTCGACGCGGAAGTAATGCCGATGCAGCAGATTCGGACGGAGCTGCGCCGGCTGGGCGACGATTTCTCCTACTGCGGCTTCGAGGGCGACAAGCGGCACTTTGATGTCGGCGGGCTGCTCGCGCGGCAGAATTAAGCTGCGTTTCCCCGGTTTCGCGAATTTCCCCACACTTTCCCATCTTGAAAAGAAGGCGTCGGTTCTCATGACCGGCTCCTTCTTTTTTGATATGGATTTTTGCTTGTACTCCCCTATTGCTTATTCCGCATTGAAAAAGCCGCCGCCCCCCCCCGCAAAAAGGGGCAGCGACGGCGAAAAAAATCAGGTTGTGGGCGTGGTAAAAGGATTCACTTGAACCGGGGTCGAAGGCTGCACGAGCGTCTCCACCGTGTGGGTTTCCTCCGGGTGAATGACAAACGGCGCGGGCTGCGGCGCCGCGTCCGCCATCGTCAGGCGACCGACGGACACTTCGTACGCCGTCTTGCCGATGACCGTGCCGTCAGGCAGCTGTTTCTGGTACGCGCGGGACTGGAAGCGTCCCAGCAGCGTCACCTTGTCGCCCACCTTCAGGTGGCTGGCGAAGCGCGCGGTGCGGCCCCAGGTGATGCAGGGGATATAATCGCTCTTGCCATAAGCGCGGTTGACCGCCAGCATCAGGTCGGCGATTTCGCGGCCGAAGGGGGTCGTGCGGTAGGAGGGCAGCTTGCACAGCGCGCCGGTCAGCTGCACCTGATTCGGGTTCTCGTCGCTGTCCGGGTCAACCAGATGCTGCGCGAAGCCCGTGATGAGCAGGCGTCCCGCGCCCTCGATGACCTTGTTGTAGCTGCGGAGCTGACCGTCCAGCGCCAGCTTCGATCCGATGGTCAGCGGCGTATCATCCATCAGGCGCTCAGACACCGTGATGGGCAGCAGATCCTCCGCCCCGGACAGACGCGGCACAGACAGGGTGGCATAGTAAAACTTCTCGCCAAACACTTCATGCCCGTAGACGGGGTTGTCCGTCAAGACACCGCTCAAATGCAGGAAATTTCCGTTCTCTTCCATAGCGATTCACCTTTCTTTTTGACGGCGGGCTACTCCGCTTTTGCGGGATGCTGTCTGCCCTGCACGTCGATCGTTGTGTTTCCCTCCAGCAGAAGCTCGCCCACAGGAATAAGCGTGAACCCCTGCTGGTGGTAAGTCTTCAGAATGGTAGGCAAAGCGTCGAGAATGTATTTAGAATCGTTGTGGAAGAGCACAATGTCGCCCGGCGCAACGTTTGTCGTCGCGCGCCGAATCAAATCGGCAGCACCCTTGTTCTTCCAATCCAGCGAATCTATACTCCACTGTACCACCTCGTACCCCTCGCTGCGGGCGACGCTGACGACCGTGTTGTTGTAGTCCCCATACGGCGGACGGAACAGCGTCGGCTTTTCCCCGGTAATCGCTTCCAGCTTCTCCGCCATGTCAGACAGCTCCTGCCGCATTCGGCTTTCGCTGATTTTCGTCATGTGCGGATGTTTGCTGGAGTGATTGCCGATTTCATGCCCGCGGTCGTGAATCTCCTTCACCAGCTCCGGGTATTTGTCAACCCAGATGCCCACGAGGAAGAACGTCGCCTTGGCATTGTACTCGTCCAGCAAATCGAGGATGCGCATGGTCTGATCGCCGCCCCACGAGGCGTCGAAGGAAATCGAGATCACGCGGTCGTCGCGCTCGACGGAGTAAACCGGCAGAATCCGCTTGGCAGCGAGTACGGTCGTCGCGTCCTGATGCAGCGGCCCGGCGTAGCAGAAAGTCAGTACGCTGAGCAGCAGACACAGCGCTGCGCGGGTGTACGCTGCCTTTTTCGGATGCGCAGGTGCAGTGGAATGGGTCATGGCTTGCCCTCCATCCTTTCATAGTCTACGCGGCGGCGCGGGGAAATAGAAGCCCCGCTCGCCCGCTTCGGCAAAAGCGCTTTTGACCCGACAAAACAAGTCAGGAAGCACTTTGTCCGCATGGATGGCAAACCTTATGCAGCAGCGCTGACAAATATACAGCGTTTTGCGGCGGCGCAAGCGCGATACTACTTGTCCGCCACTTTTATCATATCATACTATTATGACAGCTGCATGAACAAACTTGAAATTATTCGCGATATTCCGAATCCGAGGGGGCTTGGACTTGAACAACAGTTATGAACTCGTCATAATTTGCTGTTTTTCGGTAAAAAGCGCCCTGCCTGTTTTCGTGAATCCCCTGCAAAGCAAGAATCAATGATAGCGAAAGGGCTGCACCCCTTCCTCCTCGGAAAAGGCACAGCCCATCAAGCCAAAGGAAATTAGTACATGCCGCCCATGCCAGCGCCGCCAGCCGGAGCCGCGGGTTCGGGCGCGGGGATGTCCGCCACCAGCGATTCGGTGGTCAGCACCATCGCCGCAACAGACGCCGCGTTCTGCAGCGCCGAACGCGTGACCTTCGTCGGGTCAATGATGCCGCGCTCAATCATGTCGCAGTATTCGTCGTTCAGCGCGTCGTAGCCGTAGCCGGCAGCCTTCTTCGCGTTGCGCTTCTTCGTGGTCTTGATGTTCTCGACAATCACCGAGCCATCCACACCCGCGTTCGCCGCAATCTGGCGAATCGGCTCTTCCAGCGCGCGCAGGATAATCTGCACGCCGGTCTTGGCGTCGCCGCTGTACTTCGGCAGCAGGGCAGCCACGTTCTGCTGCACGCTCAGCAGCGCAATGCCGCCGCCGGGCACAATGCCTTCCTCCGCCGCCGCGCGGGTCGCCGCCAGAGCGTCCTCAATGCGCAGCTTGCGTTCCTTCATTTCCACTTCAGTCGCCGCGCCAACCTGAATGACGGCCACGCCGCCAGCCAGCTTCGCCAGACGTTCCTGCAGCTTCTCGCGGTCGTAGTCGCTGGTCGTTTCGGCAATCTGCGCCTTAATCTGACCCACGCGCGCCGCGATTTGATCCTTATCGCCCGCGCCGTCAACGATGGTGGTGTTTTCCTTGTTCACCTTCACCTGACGCGCATGGCCGAGCATATCCAGCGTCGCTTCCTTCAGCTCCATGCCGGTTTCGGAGGAGATGACGGTGCCGCCGGTCAGGATGGCGATATCCTGCAGCATTTCCTTGCGGCGGTCGCCGAAGCCCGGCGCCTTGACCGCAACGCAGGTGAACGTGCCGCGCAGCTTGTTGACAACCAGCGTGGACAGCGCCTCGCCCTCGACATCCTCGGCGATGATGAGCAGCTTCTTGCCCATCTGCACCACCTGCTCCAGCAGGGGCAGGATTTCCTGAATGACGGAAATCTTCTTGTCGGTGATAAGGATCAGCGGATCATCCAGCACCGCTTCCATCTTTTCGGTATCGGTCACCATGTAGGCGGACGCATAGCCGCGGTCGAACTGCATCCCTTCGACGATGGTCATGCCCGTGGTCATGGTCTTGCTTTCTTCCACGGTGATAACGCCATCCGCGCCGACAGTTTCCATTGCGTCGGAAATCAGCTTGCCGATGGTTTCATCCGCAGCGGAGTTCGCGGCGACGTTGGCAATCGCCTGCTTGCCGTTGATGGGCTGGGACAGTTCCTTCAAGCCTTCCACGGCGGCATCCGTCGCGGCGGCAATGCCCTTCTTCAGCACCATGGGGTTTGCGCCGGCGGCGAGGTTGCGCAGACCTTCGCGGATAATCGCCTGCGCGAGCAGGGTGGCGGTGGTCGTGCCGTCACCAGCGACGTCGTTGGTCTTGGTGGAGACTTCCTTCACCAGCTGCGCGCCCATGTTTTCAAAGGGGTCTTCCAGCTCAATTTCCTTGGCGATGGTCACACCGTCGTTGGTGATGAGCGGCGCGCCGTACTTCTTGTCCAGCACCACGTTGCGACCCTTCGGGCCGAGGGTGATTTTGACGGTATCCGCCAGCGCGTTCACGCCCTTTTCAAGGCTCCGGCGAGCCTGTTCGCCATACTGAATCTGCTTAGCCATAAAACTTACTTCCTTTCAATAAATTGCGGAGTCAGCTTATTACTCCACCACAGCCAGAATGTCGCTCTGGCGCACAATAATCAGCTCTTCGCCGTCGATTTTGACTTCCGTGCCGGCGTACTTGCTGTAAATAACCTTCTGACCTTCCGTCACCTGCATCTTGATTTCCTTGCCATCCACATTGCCGCCGGGGCCGACAGCGAGAACAACCGCCATCTGCGGCTTCTCCTTCGCGGCGCTGGTCAGAATCAGACCAGACTTGGTGGTTTCCTCGGCTTCAACATTCTTGATGACAACGCGGTCACCCAAAGGCTTCACGGTCATAGTGTCATTTCCTCCTTGCTTCTCTTCAGGCTGTTAGCACTCACTTTGCATGAGTGCTAATCAACATGGAGTATTATGTACCAAAACGCGAACGAATGCAAGCGAACAAACGTTCTAAATGCAAAAAAATTTCTGCAAATCGGGAAAAATCAGCCGTGGGGTGGGCAAAAGTCTCCTTCTGTGGTACAATAGGACGATAAAGAGGGGGATTTTATCGAATGCGTGAGACGATTTCGGCGCTGCTGCTTGCTTGGTACGACCAGAACGCGCGGACGCTGCCTTGGCGCGGCATCCACGACCCGTACCGCACATGGGTGAGCGAGACGATGCTGCAGCAGACGCGCGTGGAGACGGTGCGCGGGTACTACGAGCGCTTTTTGGCGCGTTTTCCGGATGTGGCGGCGCTGGCGGCGGCGGACGAGGCGGATGTGCTCAAGCTCTGGGAGGGGCTGGGGTACTATTCGCGCGCGCGGAATCTGCATCAGGCGGCGCGGCAGGTGGTGTGCGACTTCGGGGGCGAAATGCCGCGCGAGGTGGCGCAATTGCGGCAATTGAAGGGCATCGGGGCATACACCGCTGGGGCGATTGCGAGCATTGCGTTTGATGAGCGCGTTCCGGCAGTGGACGGCAACGTCATCCGCGTTGCCAGCCGGGTGATGGGCATCCGCGAGAACGTGGGCATCCCGTCCGTTCGGCGCGAACTGGAGGAAAAGGTGGATTCGCTTGTGCCGGCGGCGCGTCCGGGCGATTTCAATCAGGCGCTGATGGACTTGGGGTCGGCAATCTGCGTCCCCGGCACGCCGAACTGCGACGTTTGCCCGCTCCGGACGCACTGCGACGCGTACGACGCGGGCGACGCGGAGGATTTGCCCGTGCTGCCGCAGAAGAATCCGCCGAAGCCGTTCGATTGGGACGTGCTGTTGATTTTTGCCGGCGAGAAAGTCCTGATGCGCCAGCGCACGGAGACGATGCTGCACGGCTTGTGGGTGTTTCCGATGCTGCCGGGGCATACGGATAATCCCGCGGATTTCGGCGCGCAGATGCGCATGAATCTGCGGAATGTCCGCCCGGCGGGGGACGCGAAGCACGTTTTCACGCACCAAATCTGGCGGATGAAGCTGTATCAGATGGACGCGCCCGACGCGGATGCGCCGAAGGGGTATCGGTTTGTTACGCTGGACGAGATGAACGCGCTGACGATTCCCACGGCGATGAAGGCGGCGGGGAAAGTCGCGCGGGAGCGGCTGGAAATGCGGAATAAGGAGCCGTGAATTCGCAAAATTGGCACGCAAAAAGCCGGGAGACGCACCATGCGGTGTACCTCCCGGTTTATTTTGTGATACGTTTACAGCTTCTGTCCGCAGTTGGCGCAGAACTTCGCGCCGGGCTGCACCTTCTGCCCGCACGCGGGGCAGACGTTCGCCGCTTCCTGCTTCTGACCGCAGTTCGGGCAGAATTTCGCACCGGGGGTCAATTGCTCACCGCAGTTGGCGCAGAAGCTCCCCTTCTGTGCCGTCGGCTGCTGCTGAACCGGCGCGGCAGGCTGCTGCGTCGCCTGCATCGCCTGCGCGAACGCCTGACCCATCGCGACGCCTGCGCCCATGCCGACGCCCGCGCCCGCCATGCCGCCGGGGTTATTCGCCGCCTCGCGCATCGCTTCCGCCGCCTGATACTGCGTGTAGCGGTTCATGTCGCCCAGCACGCCCATGGACGTGCGCTTATCCATCGTCTTTTCGACTTCTTCCGGCAGGGAGATATTCTCGATGACGAACGACGCCAGCGTCAAGCCGAGCTTCTCAATGCGCGGGTTGATGGTCTTGAGCGCATAATCGCCGATTTCGTCGTAGTTCGCCGCCAAATCGAGCGCGGGCAGCTTGCTTTCCGCAATCGCGTCGGACAGGCCGGATACCAGCGTGCGCTTGAGCTGCCCTTCGACGTCCTGCACCGTGTATTCGCTGCTTGTGCCGAACACCTCGCGCAGGAAAACCTCCGGGTCAGCAACGCGGAAGGAATACGCGCCGAACGCCCGCAGACGAATCATGCCGAACTCGGCGTCGCGCATCATAACGGGGTTCGTCGTCCCCCACTTGCAGTCAAGGAACTGCTTGGTGTTCACAAAGTACACGTCGGACTTGAACGGGCTGTTGAACCCGAACTTCCACGCCTTCAGCGCCGTCATCACCGGCATGTTGGCGGTGGACAGCTCATAGCGGCCGGGCTGGAACACGTCCGCCAGCTTGCCTTCGTTGACGAAAATCGCCACTTGGCTCTCGCGGACGGTCAGCTGCGCGCCCATCATGATTTCCTTGCCGTTCATGTCGTACTTGTGGACGATGGTGTTGTTCGTGCTGTCCGTCCACTCAATGACATCAATCAACTGTCCGCGGACGATGTTGCCGATGCTGTCAAAAATGCCCATGATTTGCCTCCTTGCTGTCGTATAATAACCTTATGTTACGCCATCAGTCTTTATGTGCGAGCGCCGTCAGGCACGGCAGCACGCGAATCGAGGTAATCCGCAGGTCAATGCCCATATACTCGTCCACATGCTCAATGCTGTCGCGGATATGGTCGGACAGGATGCCGGTAATCGACGCATCCTCGTCCGGGCCTTCGTGGAAGAGCATCGGGCAGCCGAGCAGCACAATGCGGTCGCCGGGCAGGACGCAGGCGAGAATGCGCAGCCCGTGCGCCTCAACGCCGAAAATATTGCGCAGCGCCACTTCCAGCCGATCGCTGCCATACTGCCAGCGGCCGCGCAGGAAGTCGTTATCCGCCGGAATTTCCAGTTCCGCGACCACGCAGGGCTTTGTCGGATCCATCTTGCTGCGGATGAGGCGCAAATGGCGCAGCACATCCTCCTCCGACGTCGCCTTGCCGTCCATCAGCGCGCGGAAAAACTCATGCCGGCACTCTTTGAGCAAGTCCGCCGTGGAGAACGCGTCGTTGCTCACATCGGCGTTGATGCGCCCCAGCAGGCGGCGCAGCTCCACTGCATAACTTTCAATCACACCGGGCTTCGTGCTGACCGCCATAATCGGCAGCATCGGATTTTTCTCCAGCAGTTGCTCAACCAGCAGGTCATCCTGCTCCTTCGGCAGCCCAATTGCCACCGCGTCCGCATGGTTGACGCGCAGGCTGCTCAGCGCTTCCTCCGCCGTGGAGACCACCCGCGGCTGCTTAAAGCCGAGTTCTTCCCACTTGACTGCGCTGAACGCTTCGACAACCGCCGGGTCATTCGTCGCCAGTAAGAGCTTGTACATCCTTCAAGCCTCCAAATTCATGTGTCGATCCGGCTCTATTATACCGCATTTTTTCGGAAAACACAATAATGCAATGATAATTTGGCGAATTATTTGCCACCAAGGGTATATTGGCGCAGAATGCGGTTCATGGCGCGTCCGGGCAGAACTTTGTGCAGCGCGGGGGCGAGCATCTGTGCCGGACTGCCGATTTTCTTGCGGAACGGCAGCTTCTCGCGCGTGAGAAGCTCCGCGACGCGCCGCCCCAGTTTCGCCGGGTCAGACCCATTTTCCTCGTCGCGGCGGATGGCTTCCGTTCCCTTGCGGAAATCCGCCCAGTAGGGGGAAGATTCCGTCATCGCGGCGGAGGTCAATCGGCAGCGCGACGAGCCGCCGCGGTGGTCGCCCGGTTCAATCAGCATCACCTGAATGCCGAAGGGCGTCACCTCCTGCGCGAGGCACTCCGCGTAGCCCTCGATGGCGTGCTTGCTGGCGGTGTAGGCGCTCTGGAACGGCAGCCCCATCAGCCCGTTGACGGACGAAAACAGCACCACTTTGCCGCCGCCTTTTTCCCGCATCAGCGGCAGTACCTGCTGATTCACGCGCACCATGCCGAGGAAATTCGTCTCCATCACACGGGCATAATCCGCCAGCGCCGTCTCTTCGCACGAGCCGAAGCACAGCACCGCCGCGCAGTGAATCACCGCATCCGGCGCGCCGATTTGCTTCGCGCGTTCCATAAAATCGCGCACGCTGTCGTCCCGCGTCACGTCCAGTGGCAGACGTGTCATGCGCCCGTCGGTTTCCCCCGTGAACGAGCGCGCGCCCGCGACGACCGTCCAGCCCGCGTCCGCCAGCGCTTGCGCCGTGTACGCGCCAAGCCCGCTTGACGCGCCCGTGATGTAGGCGATCATGCGCGGAGCAGGTTTTCCACCACCTGCTGGGAGTGCGCCGCCGCCAGCGCCGTGAAGGTCGGGTAGTCCATGTCGCTGTGGCCATCCGCCTGATCGCTGATGGAGCGCAGTACGCCGCACTTGACCCCATTGAGCAGGCAGGTATGCGCCACCGCGCCGCCCTCCATCTCCACCGCCAAGGCGCCAAAGAGCTGATGAATGCGCGCGCGGGTTGCGCCGTCGTGTATAAACTGGTCGCCCGTGGCAATAATGCCTTCATGAACGGTCAGATTCGCCTTTTTCGCCGCCGCCACAAGGCGCGCGCGGAGTTCTTCGTCGCAGGGCAGCTCGACGAGGTTCACCTTGCTGACCATGCCCACCGGGTCGCCCAGGGGGGACGTGTCCGCGTCGTGCTGCACGGCGGCGGTCGCCACCACGAGGTCGCCAATGTGCACGCCGTCCGTGCCCGCGCCCGCGACGCCCAGATTCAGCACCCAATCCGGCGAAAACGCCGTAATCATCTTCTGTGTGCAAACCGCCGCGTTCACCTTGCCCGGCCCGCAGACGGCAAGCACGGCATCCTGCCCGAACAGCTTGCCGCTGACGAACGTATCCATGCCAATCGTCGTTTCCCTGCGCCCTTCGAGCTTCTTTTCGAGCGCCTCCACCTCAACCGCCATGGCGCCAATCAGACCAATCATCCTTGCAATCCCCCTGATTCATCAGAATAGTACCATTATACCCTGTTTGCGGTGCTTCGTCAATCATTTTCGCGGGAGGCGACTGCCCATGTGGATTTCCATGTTGACGCTGCTTCTGCTGCTCGTGACCCCCATCTCCTGCCGCGCGGAAATTCGGCAGGAACATGGCACGCGCTTCCGGATTCTCCTGCGCATCTGGGGCATTCCCCTGCGCTTTGACCATTCGCAAGCGCCGCTGCGCCCCAACCCCCCGTCCGCCCAGCAGCTTCAAAAAGGCAAGGCGCTGCTGCGCGCCCTGCCCAAGCTCAAGCGCCCTGTGCGCCTGCTGATGCGCCAAACCGCGCTGGAGCAGCTGCTCGTCCACGTCTCCATCGCCCTGCGCGATCCGGCGGCGACGGCGCTGACGACGGCGTTCCTGCGGCAGATTCGGCTGCTGATTCCGGCGAACTGCCGTGAGAAAGTCCGCATCGCCATTGCGCCTGATTTCCTGCATGAACAGACGGTTTTGGCGGCGCGGTGCATAATCTTCCTGCATTTGGGGACAATCATCGTTGCGGCGGCGATGGCGCTGACCGCGTGGAAGGAGGCATCCTCATGGAACATCCCATCAGCGAACTGATGCAGACCGCCATGTCGTCGATGAAGGACATGGTGGACGTGAACACCGTCGTCGGGCATCCGGTGCAGGCATCTTCCGGCAGCACAATTATCCCCATCAGCCGCGTCACGTTCGGCTACATGACCGCGGGCGGCGATTTGCCGGCCGACAAGCCCGCGAAAGACGCGCCGGATTTCCCCTTCGCGGGCGGCAGCGGCGCGGGCGTATCCGTGCAGCCGGTTGGGTTTCTCGTCCTCTCCGGCGACACCGTGCGGATGCTCCCCGCGACCTGTTCAAGCGTCGCCGACCGCGTCGTCGACCTGATTCCGACGGTCGTCGAGGATGTGAAGTCTTTCCTGACGCATCAGTAAAAGAGGCAAAGCATGAAGCTGAAACGACTCCTTTTCCCCCTCCTGACGCTGCTGCTCGTCCTCCTGCTGCTTCCACGCGCGCAGGCGGAGGAAGTCGCCACAAGCGCGAAGGCGTGCATCATCATCGACGAAGCGTCCGGGCGGGTGCTGCTTAGCCACAACGCGGAAACGGCCCTGCCGATGGCATCCACCACGAAGGTGATGACGGCGCTGCTGGCGATTGAGCGCGGGAATTTAGGCGACCCGGTGACGTGCAGCCGCAATGCCTTTGGTGTGCCGGGGACGAGCATCTACCTTTCGCAGGGAGAAACGCTGTCCCTGCGCGACATGCTCTACGGGCTGATGCTGGCGTCCGGCAACGACGCCGCCGTCGCGATTGCGGAACACATCGGCGGCACGGCGGAGGAATTCTGCCGGATGATGACGGCGCGCGCAGCGGAGCTGGGCTGCCAAAACACCGTCTTTCTGACCCCGCACGGGTTGCCCTGCGACGGGCATTACACCACTGCGCACGATTTGGCGCTGATTGCCCGTCAGGCGATGACGCAGCAGCTCTTCCGGGAAATTGTCTCCACGCGCCGCGCGACGATTCCGTGGGAGGGGCGGCCGTACAGCCGTGTGCTGAGCAGCAAGAACAAGCTGCTGTCCACCTACGAGGGCGCGACGGGCATCAAGACGGGCTATACGCGCAAGGCGGGGCGGTGCCTGGTGTTTGGCGCGGAGCGGAACGGAATGCGCATCATCGGGGTGGTGCTGAACTGCCCGGACTGGTTCGACGAGGCGGCGAGGCTGATGGACATCGCGTTCCAGCGCTACGAATCCGTGACGATGCTGAACGCGGGCGAATCGCTGCGGACGCTGCCTGTGGCGCATTCCGGCGGCGCGAGCGTCCGCGCGGTGCTGGCGGCGGATTTGTGCGGCGTCGTCCTGCAGGGGACGATTCCAAGCATCGAGATTGACTTAGGCAGCGAGGAACTCGACGCGCCGGTGATTCGTGGGACACCACTGGGCGTGGCGCGGCTCATCAGCGGCGGCGAGGTGATTGCGGAAGTGCCGCTTCTGGCGGACGCGGACGTGCCGCGCGATGATTTTCCCGCGCACTGGCGGCGGATTTGGGAAAACTGGCTGATGGTAGAAAACGCGCCTGTCACGAATGGGGTGTGACAGGCGCGTTTTTAGTGTGCGGCATCTCATCCGCGATTATGCTTCATTTTGCCCTTCGAGATATGCCTTCTGCCCCAGCGTGAACGCGTCCTGCCCATAGCAGTCGGCAGCAACGACAAGCGGCAAATCCTTCAAGGTCAGGCGCTTGACCGATTCAGGGCCAAGGTCGTCCCAGCAGATGACTTCCAGCGACGTGACGCACTCCGCCATCAGCGCTGCCGCACCGCCGACCGCGGCGAAGTAAACCGCCGGGTATTCCTGCATTGCCGCCATGACTGCCGGGGAGCGGCTGCCCTTGCCAATCATGCCGCGCAGACCGTGCTGCAAGAGCGTCGGGGTGGAGGAATCCATGCGCGTCGATGTGGTAGGTCCAATGGAACCAACGGGACGTCCGGGCGGCGTCGGGGTCGGGCCGGCGTAGTAGATGACTTGACCCGCCAAGTCCACCGGAAGCGGCTTGCCGGCGCGGATCAAATCCATCATGCGCAGATGCGCCGCGTCGCGCGCGGTGTAAACCACGCCGGAGAGCAAGACGTGATCCCCCGCGTGGAGGGACTTCACGTCTTCTTCGGTCAAGGGGGTGGTCAGTTTTCGCATAGCATTCTCCCCTTTCTCACAGCACCGCCGTCGCGTGGCGCGTGACGTGGCAGCTGACGTTGACGGCGACGGGCAGACCCGCGATGTGCGTTGGCGCGGCAATAATGTGCATCCCCAGGCAGGTCGTGCGTCCGCCCAGCCCCTGCACGCCGATGCCGGTCTGGTTGATGGCTTCAAGCAGCTCTTCTTCCAGCTGTGCGTAGAACGGGTCGGGGTTGGGCGTGCCCAGCGGCAGCATCAGCGCGCGCTTGGCGTTCTCCGCCACCTGCTCGAAGTCGCCGCCGATGCCGATGCCCAGCACCATCGGCGGGCAGGGGTTCGCGCCCGCCGCGCGCACGGTGTCCAGCACGAAGTGCTTCACGCCGTCAATCCCGCTGGCGGGCGTGAGCATCCGCAATTGGCTCATGTTCTCGCTCCCGAAGCCCTTGGGCGCGACGGTCAGCGTCAGCGTATCGCCCGGCACAAGGCGCGTATGGAGGACGGCGGGGGTGTTATCGCCCGTGTTGACGCGCCGGAGCGGGTCGCCGACGACGCTCTTGCGCAGCAGCCCCTCCACATAGCCGCGGCGAACGCCCTCGTTGACCGCCTCGGCGAAATCCCCCGCAATATGCACGTCCTGCCCGACATCGGCAAAGACGACCGCCATGCCGGTATCCTGGCAGATGGGCATCTGCGTCGTGCGGGCAATCTGCTCGTTTTTCGTCAGCAGAGAAAGCAAGTCCTTCGCGGGCGCGAAAGGCTCGGTCTCCTCCGCCTGATGCAGCGCCGCCGCCACGTCCTTGGGCAGATTGCGGTTCGCGTCGATGCACAAATGCGCAATCGTCTCCGTGATGGTCTGCGCATTTACCGTCTTCATGCGTCGTCCTCCTCAAAGAGCTTTTTCAGCCGCAGCGCCGCCGCCTTGACCGCGTTCTTCTTTTCGCCTTCCAGCACGAGTTCGCTCTGCGCGTCCCGCAGCGTCAGACCGTTCCGCACCATTTCGTCAATCAGGCGCGCTTCAAGGCTTACATCCGCCGCGGGGGATTTTTCCTCTGGCAGGCGCACGTCATGAAAATCCAGAATCAGGCAATACTCACCCTTTTCCGCCTTCGGATTCTCCCGCAATTGGCGCAGCACGTCCGCCGCGTCGCCGCGAATCGTCTTTTCATGCAGTTTCGTCAGGTCACAGGATGCGCTGATGCGGCAGCCCGGCAGCGTATCGCAAACCACTTCGACCAGCTCGACGACGCGGAACGGCGACTCATGCACCGCCGCAATCGGCACTTGGCGCGCCATTTGAAGGAGCTTCTCGCGCAAATCCTTCTTTTCGCGCGGCAGGAAGCCGTAGAACGCGAACTCGCGCGTGTCGAATCCGCTGACGGACAAGGCGGAAATGGACGCGCAGCAGCCCGGAATCGCCAGCACCTCAATGCCGCGGTCAACGCACGCCTTCACCAGCGCGTAGCCGGGGTCGGAAATGCAGGGCGTGCCCGCGTCAGTCGTCAGGGCGATGTCGATATTGTCCGCCAGCATCTTGTCCGCCAGATACGCGCCCTTCGTGTCCTCGTTGTGCTGATGGCAAGCGGTCAGCGGCGTGTCAATGTCAAAAACGGTCAGGAGCTTCTTCGTCACGCGGGTATCCTCGGCGGCAATCAGCGCGACATGGCGCAGGGTATCAATGGCGCGCGGGGTCATGTCCTGCAAATTGCCGATGGGCGTGCCCACCACATAAAGCGTCGGCATCACAGCACCTCCAGCTTCTGCGCCACGCGGAGCTTGGCGGAACGCGCGCGCGGGTTGCGGGCGACTTCCTCCTCCGTCGGGGCGACCGCGCCGTGCGCCAAAATCTTCACGACCGGCTTTTTGCCGCAGGTGCAAATCGGCGCTTTCGGCGGGCAGGTGCACGGGTTTTGCAGCCGCTGGAAGCAGCGCTTGACGAGTCGATCCTCCAGCGAATGGAAGGTGATGACGAGCATCCGTCCGCCGGGCTTCAGGCAGTCCACAAAGTCGCAGATTGCCTTGTCCAGCGGGTCAAGCTCATCGTTGACGGCAATGCGGATGGCTTGGAACGTGCGGCGCGCGGGGTGGCCGTCGTCCTTGCGGCGAACCGCCTTGGGAATCGCCGCGTCCACCGCGTGAACGAGGTCGAACGTCGTCTCCATCGGCTTCTTCGCGCGGTGTTCGCAAATCATCTGCGCAATGCGCGCCGCCCACTTTTCCTCGCCGTAATCGCGGATGATGCGGCACAACTCCTGTTCGCTGGCGGAATTGAGCAAATCCGCCGCGGTGATTCCTTGGCTGACGTCCATGCGCATATCCAGCGGCGCGTCCTCATGATAAGAGAACCCACGTTCGCCGCGGTCAAGCTGGGGGGACGACACGCCGAGGTCAAGCAGCACACCATCGAGCTTGGGCGCGCCCGCCGCCATGAGAAGCGCCTTGCCATCGTGGAAATTGCCGTGCAAGGCGTGGAAGCCGGGGAAGTCCCGCAGGCGCGCGGTCGCCGCCTCAATCGCGGTCATGTCGCGGTCGATGCCGTAGAGCGTCGCCGTGCCGCCGGAGAGACGCAGCATCGCGCCGCTGTGTCCGCCGCCGCCGAGCGTCCCGTCGCAGTACACGCCGTCGGGCTTCACGTCCATCCATTCGAGGACTTCCTGCAATAACACCGGTTCGTGGATAAATTCCATGTCGTTCTCCTTCGTTTACGCTTCCGTTCTCCATGACAATCCCAGCGCCGTCCGCAGGCTGCCCGCAAAATACAGCGACCCCGCCGCGACAATCACCGCGTCGTCCCCGGCGAGCCGCGCTGCTTCCGCCAGTCCTTCTTCCAGCGATTTTGCCGCCTGTGCGTGCGCGCCGTGCTGACAGAGGGCATCGGCATAAGTCGCCGCATCCAGCGCGCGCGGGTTATCCGGCGTAACCGTCACAATGTCGTCCGCAATTGCGCAGAAATCGCGCAGCATGTCCTCCTGCAGCTTATCCGCCAGCACGCCCGTCAGCAGCACGCGCCGCTGATTCGGCAGCTGCTCCTCGACGAAGTTCCGCAGCGCCCGAACGCCCTGCGGGTTATGCGCGCCGTCAATCAGGATACGCCCGCACCACTCCAGCCGCGCGGGCCACACGGTTGACGCAAGCCCCTCGTACACCGCCTGATCGGGAATCGTCCAGCCCTGACGGCGCAGTTCCTCCACCATCGCCAGCACGCTCATGGCGTTCTCAATTTGGTGCGCGCCGGGCAGATTCAGCCGCACGTCCTGCCACTCCTGCGACAGGCGATAGCTGACCGTCGCCCCATGCGCGTCGCACGCGGCATACAAAATCGTATCGTCGCTGAGCTGGCGCAGGGGCGCGTGATGCTTCTCCGCCGCCTCGGCGAACACGCGGCGCACACCCTCCTTCGCCGGATGGCAGACGACAGGCGTATTGTCCTTGATAATCCCCGCCTTTTCGCCCGCAATCGCTTCGAGCGTGTTGCCCAGATACGCCATGTGGTCAAGCCCGATGGCGGTAATCGCGCAGAGAATCGGGTGGACGATGTTCGTCGGGTCTTTGCGCCCGCCCATGCCGACCTCGACAATCGCGATGTCGCAATTTTCGCCGTCAAACGCGGCGAGCGCGAGCGCCGTCCCCATCTCGAACGGGGTCACAAACGCGCCCTCCGCCCGCATCTCCTCCGCCGCCTGCACAAGCGGATTGCCGTATTTCACCATCCGCGCGTCATCCAGCGGCAGACCGTCCAGCCGAATCCGCTCCTGATACGCCTGCAAAAACGGCGACGTATACAGCCCGGTGTGATATCCCGCACGGCGCAGGACGCTTTCGAGCATCGCGCAGGTACTACCCTTGCCGTTCGTCCCGGCGACGTGGACAATCGGCGTGCGCAGGGCGACGTGCATTTTATCCAGCAGCGTCAGCACATTCTGGAAGCCGTTTTTGCTGCCTGTGGCGTAGCTGCCGTGGATGGCGGCGATGATTTCCTCACTATTCAGCATTGAAAACACCTTCTTTTGCACCTTTTGGTGCTTGATTATTATAGCATACTGGCGGCGCGGTTGCAATCGGATGCGTGCAAAAAGGGTTTCCCCTCTGTTGATTTTCCCTGCTTTTGGGCATGGTGGGTTTGCTTTTTTATCTTGATTTTTTTTCGCTGCTCCCGTCGCCTCTGCATAATCAGGCGGTAAAAGGGCAACCAAAATAAAAACTTCCGATAAAAATCAACTACCAGGAGTGTGCACCCGAAGCAGTCCAGAGGGCGACCGCAAACTTCGTTTGTTTTCATGCCCTCTGGTCGCGTCCGCAGACGCGAAATCCCCCTGCGCAATCCCAAAGAAAAGGGAGACTGCCCCCAAGCAGTCCCCCAGAAAAAATCCCCAATTACATAGATTCCTTGAGTTCCGCAATGCGCTTTTCGACCTGCTCCGCCTTCTGCTGATTCAGCGCCAGCTTGCCCTTCTCCTGCTCCACCAGCGCGGCGGGCGCCTTGCTCACAAAGCCCGGATTGTTCAGCTTGCCCTCAGCACGGGCGATTTCCTTGTGCAGGTTGTCGAGTTCCTTGCTCAGGCGCGCGATTTCCTTCTCGAAGTCCACCAAATCGCCCAGCGGGATGTACAGCGTGCACGCCTTCGTCACGGCGGAAACGGTCTTTTCCGTCACGGCGGCGCTGCTTTCAATGATTGCCGTTTCGCTTGCGCCTGCCAGACGTTGGAAATACTGCCCGGCGTGCGCAAGCGTCTCCGCCCAGCCATCCGCGGGAAGCAGCATCAGGTGCGTGCGCTTGCCCGCGGCGACGTTCATTTCCGCGCGCAGGTTGCGGATGGTGCGGATGACCTCCATCACACCCTCCATCTTCGCTTCTTCGTCCGGGAAATCCAGCTCCGACTTCACTTCCGGCCACGATTTGAGCATCAGGAAGCCCTCGCTGCCCGGCAGGAACTTGTACACCTGCTCGGTCAGGAACGGCATGAACGGGTGCAGCAGCTTCAGCAGCCCTTCCATCACATACAGCAGCACGCCCTGCACGGCTTTCTTTGCCGCCGGGTCGTCGCCATTTAAGCGGCTCTTCGCAAGCTCGATGTACCAGTCGCAGAATTCGCTCCACGCAAAGTCGTAGATGCGGTCCGCCGCCAGACCGAACTCGCCTTCTTCCATATTGGAAGAAATCGCGCGCGTCGCGTCCTGGAAGCGGGACAGAATCCACTGATCCGCCGCGGTCAGATGCGCGGTGTCCAGCGGCGCTTTCTCCGTCACGTTCATCAGCACAAAGCGGCTGGCGTTCCAAATCTTGTTGGCGAAATTGCGGGCGGATTCCACGCGCGCCGGGATGTAGCGGGTGTCGTTGCCCGCGCTCACGCCCATCACCAGTGAGAAGCGCAGCGCGTCCGCGCCGTACTGGTCGATGACTTCCAGCGGATCAACGCCGTTGCCCAGCGACTTGGACATCTTGCGCCCCAGTTCGTCGCGCACCAGGCCGTGAATCAGCACCGTCTGGAAGGGCGGAACCTGCATTTCCTCCAAGCCCATCGTAATCATGCGGCTAACCCAGAAGGTAATAATATCATAGCCCGTCACGAGCAGGTTCGTGGGATAGAAGTACTTCAAATCCTCGGTGTTGTCCGGCCAGCCGAGCGTGGAGAACGGCCACAAGGCAGACGAGAACCAAGTGTCCAGCACGTCCTCATCCTGCTTAATGTGCGCAGAACCGCACTTGCAGCAGCAAGTCGGGTCTTCGCGGCTGACGGTCATCGCGCCGCAGTCGTCGCAGTACCACACCGGGATGCGGTGGCCCCACCACAGCTGACGGCTGATGCACCAGTCGCGGATATTTTCCATCCAGTTCATATACTGCTTCGTGAAGCGCTCCGGCACGAACTTCGTTTCGCCGCTCTTGACGCAGGCAATCGCCGGTTCCGCCAGCGGCTTCATCTTCACGAACCACTGCCGGGAGACCATCGGCTCAATCACCGTATGGCAGCGGTAGCAGGTGCCGACCTCGTGTGTCAGCGGCTCGATGCTCTTGAGCAGCCCCAATTCCTGCAAGTCCGCGACAATCGCCTTGCGCGCTTCCAGCGTCGTCATGCCGGCGTACTTGCCGCAGTCAATCGCCTGACCGTCGGCGTCCTTCGCGGCGTCCTCCGCGCCGGTCATGTGGCCGTCATAAGTGAACACGCGCACGACAGGCAGATTGTGGCGCTGACCGACTTCGTTATCGTTCGGGTCATGCGCGGGGGTGATTTTCACCACGCCCGTGCCCTTTTCCATGTCGGCGTGTTCGTCGCAGATAATCGGGATTTCGCGATTCGCCAGCGGCAGCATCACATGGCAGCCGTGCAGGTGGGCATAGCGCGGGTCAGCGGCGTTAATCGCCACGGCGGTGTCGCCGAGCATGGTTTCGGGGCGGGTGGTTGCCAGTTCCAGCATCTCGCCCGTCTCCTTCACAGGGTACAGCAGATGCCAGAAGTTTCCTTCCTTCTCCTGATATTCCACTTCCGCGTCCGAAATCGCGCTCTCGCAGCACGGGCACCAGTTGACCAGCCGGTTGCCGCGGTAAATCAGCCCCTTTTCGTACAGGCGGACGAACACCTCGCGCACTGCCTTGGAGCAGCCCTCGTCCATCGTGAAGCGCTCGCGGCTCCAGTCGCAGCTGATGCCCATGCGGCGCTGCTGGGTGACGATGCGCCCGCCGTACTCTTCCTTCCACTTCCACGCGCGGTCAAGGAAGCCCTTTCGGCCGAGGGACTCCTTGGTCAGCCCCTCTTTGCGCATCGCATCGACGATTTTCACTTCCGTCGCGATGGCGGCGTGATCCGTGCCGGGCAGCCAGAGCGTCGGATCGCCCTTCATGCGGTGATAGCGGACGGCGAGATCCTGCAGGGTGCAGTCCAGCGCGTGGCCCATGTGCAGCTGACCGGTGATGTTGGGCGGCGGCATGACAATGGTGAAGGGCTTCTTGCCTTCCACGCGGTGCGCCTCAAACGCGCCGGAGGATTCCCAGTCGCGGTAAATTTCGCTTTCCACGGCTTGGGGATTGAATGTTTTCTCCATTTCCATGTGAATGACCTCCTGTTTAAGAGAATATCAGGATTGCGCCGACGAGTGCGACGACGCAGCCGACGATTTTGGTGATGATATCAGTCTTTTCGCTGCCCGAAAAGAGCTTTCGGGCGACGATACCGGATGTATAGACGAGGATTGCGCCCAGCACGAGCAGGAATGTGCCCGGCTGGAGCAAGCGCTCCGCGATCTGCTGGAAGTAGTTCATACAGGTGTCCTTTCCGCGTGAAATGATTGCCAAAACGCAAAAACAGCCCCATCCCGAAGGACGGAGCTGTTTCCGTGGTACCACCTTGCTTCGCAGCGCAAACACTGCCTCAAGCGCACGGTCACGGGTGCGAACCGCATTCGGCTACTTTCCATGCGGAAAAAAATCCTGCATCATCCTCACCGAACGCTCTGTGAAGCGACCTTCCCCTGACGGCTGTGCGAGCGGCCTCTCAGCCGGTGAACCACCCTCTCTGAGCCAGCAAAATCAGGGTACTCCTCATCACGTTGCGAGCATATGGAATTGCGGGGAATGTAGGAAATCAGGCAGAACAGGATGACCCCGCTGCTGCCTTCCTCCCCTCATTTGCCCCCGGATACCAATTAGGCGTTCTTTTCCTCGTTGACCGCAACGACCTGCACGCCCTTGTAGAAACCGCAGTGCTTGCACACGCGGTGAGCCAGCTTCATCTGATGGCACTGGGGGCACTCAACGATGCCGGGCACGGTGAGCTTCCAGTTCGCACGACGGCTGTGCTTGCGAGCCTTAGAGATTTTTCCCTTCGGAAGAGCCATGGTTACACCTCCTCGTTATTGGCAGCCAAATTGCTGACCGAATTATTCTTTGTTGTCGGACTTTTCAGCCAGCAACTGCTGCAATGCCGCAAAAGGACGCTGTACATTCGCATCGTCCCGGCAATGCTTGTGTTGGTTGACCTCCTCGTACTCCTCAAATCCCTTGCAATCTTCCTTGCACAGGAAGCGCATCGGCAGGTTGAGCAGCACATGCGTCAGGGTGAGTTTCGCAAAATCAAGCTGTGCGCCTTCATACGCGAAAATCTCATCATCCTCCGGGTCGCCCCCATGCAGGAACGTTTCCCGGAAATTCCCCGTAACGGGGCAGGACGCAGGAGACAGGCATTTGGCACAATGGGCATGAGCGGTTGTCGTCAGACTTCCTTCTACCACAACACTGCCATCTTCATTGGCAGTCAGATGCCCGGAGAGCTGCACGGGGTCAAACGCGACCTCCTCGCCGCTCACATCCTGCGGGGCAATGGTCTGCTCCACAGCGAATGCGTAAGCCGTTCCCGGATCACGCAGGGCATGAAGTACATCCAGCTTCAAATGCTCACCACCTCAAATTAGACCATTTCATATTATAGGTTTTTTCGCGGGTTTTGTCAACACCTTTTCGCGGAAAAAAGCGTCTTTTCCCCGAAAAAAGTTGCGCGCCCCCGCGAAAAAAGCCCTCGTCTGACTGAAACTTACTTGTTTGCGCCCTCGACCAGTTCCTTGGTGTCGCGCGCAATCATAATTTCCTCGTTCGTGGGGATGACGCAGATCGTCACCTTGGAGTCGTCAGTGGAGATGACGGCTTCCTTGCCGCGCACCTTGTTCTTCTCCACGTCCAGCTTCGCGCCCATCCACTCCATGTCCTTCATGACGGATTCGCGCAGTTCCGGGCCGTTTTCGCCGATGCCCGCCGTGAACGCGATAATATCCACGCCGCCCATCGCCGCCGCATAGGAGCCGATGTACTTCTTGATGCCGTAGTGCAGCATGTCACGCGCCAGCGCCGCGCGGTCGTTGCCCTCATCCGCCGCCTTGTCGATATCGCGCATGTCGGAGGACAGGCCGGAGATGCCCATCAGGCCGGACTGCTTGTTCATCATCGTCAGCACTTCGTTGACGGTCATGTGGTCATTGTTGGCGATGAACTGCACCACCGCCGGATCGCAGGAGCCGGAGCGCGTGCCCATGACAACGCCTTCCAGAGGGGTCAGACCCATCGACGTGTCAACGCACTTGCCATCCACCACCGCGGACATGGACGAGCCGTTGCCCAGATGGCAGATGATAATCTTCTTGCCGATGGGGCTCACGCCGAGGAACTCGCACACGCGCTTGCTCACATAGCGGTGGGACGTGCCGTGGAAGCCGTAGCGGCGGACGCCCATTTCCTTATAATAGCGGTACGGCACGCCATACATGAACGCCTTCGGGGGCATGGTCTGGTGGAACGCGGTGTCGAACACGGCCACCTGCGGCGTGTGCGGCATAACTTCCTCGCACGCCTCGATGCCCATCAGGTTCGCCGGATTGTGCAGCGGGCCCAGCGGAATGAACTTGCGGATGGCAGCCTTCACTTCGTCGGTGATGATGCAGCTGGCGGTGAACTCCTCGCCGCCGTGCAGCACGCGGTGACCCACCGCGCCGATTTCATCCACGGACTTGAGCACGCCCTTTTCCGGGTCAAGCAGCGCGCGCAGCATCAGCTTCGTCGCCACGACGTGGTCCGGAATCGGCTCGTAGAGGTCGATGACCTTCGACATGTCAGGGGTCTTCTGGTTCAGGTGGGAGCCTTCAATCGCGATGCGCTCCACCTGCCCCTTGACGATCATTTGCTCGTTGTCCATGTCCACCAGCTGGTACTTCAGGGAGGAAGAACCCGCGTTGACAATCAGAACCTTCATGGATGGTTACACTCCTTTTATTTCTATCAACCAGATGTTTCGTTAATCTTCTTCGGGGGATTTTACCGTCGCGCCCGTTTCGACCGCCCAGTTCCATGCTGGGCAGCCCTCCGGCGTCACAATGACGTTGCGCTTGTAGGAAATGATGCCGGTGCGTCCGTCCAGCCCGTCCATCGCGCCGATGTCCGTCACGCTTGCAGGAATGACGATTTCCGTCAGGTTTGGACACATCGCGAACGCCATCGCGCCGATCGTTTCGACGCCTTCGGGCAGAACGATGCGCTTGACATCGTAATCATAATGGAACGCGAACGGGTCAACAATTTTGACGCCCTCCGGGAGGATGATTTCTTCCGCCGGCGAAATGTCGGAGAAGCAGTGCAGCAATCTCGTGCCGTCCGCCGTCATCAGCAGACCGTTCGTCTCGTCGAGTTTGAACGCTGCATTGTCCTCCGCAAGGGTCAGCGACTGCAAGCCATACAGCCCGATGAAGTTCAGCTGCTCGATTTCGGTCAAACTGCTCGGCAGCGTCAAGTGCGTCAGGTAGTAATTATACTGCAGGGCGCTTCCGCTGATTTTCTTCAGCCCTTGCGGCAGGTCGAAATCCATCAGGCGGAAACAGCTTTCCAGCGAAGCGGGCGGCAGTTCCGCCAATTCGTCAGGCAGCGTCAAACTAACCAGATAGTTGTCGCCGGAAAAGCACGCCGCGCCGATTTCCGTCACACTGTCCGGCACGACAACCGTCGTCACCGTCTTCTCGTAGAACGCCTGATGCCCCAGCGCCGTCACGGGCAAGCCGTCGATGGTGTCCGGGATCAGCACATGTTCGCTTGTGCCGATGTAGTCCGTGATGGTGACCTCGCCGCCATCCGCCGTGTACGCAAAATCCGACGCGGGATTGACCTGCTCCCCCTTCCGGTGGAACACGCACAGCGACTGCGCGACAGAAATCATCTGCTGCACCAGCGCGTCGTCATCGTTCGGGAAGAGGAAGAAGTACAGGTCGCCCGAATCCCCCACCCAGAGGATATCGAAGCCCTGCCCGTTCATCTCCACCAGCACGGCGGGCATGTCGTTGATGGTCATTTCCTGCAGGCGGGTGCTCTGCGGCGTGGTCAGCCCCAGCATCAGCGCCGTTCCCTCAACAATGAACGACTGGATGCCCAGCGCGTCGCTCGCGTCGGTCGCCTCCCAGTCGGCGGGCAGTTTCATCGCCATCACCATTTGGTTCTGGTCGGTCAGGAGGGAGGTCGTCGGCGGCACGTCGGTGTCCTCCATCGTCTGGTAGCCCCATTCGTTCGGAATCTCGAAGATGGCGCCCGTACCCAGCGGCACGGCAAAGCACTCGTAGTACGCCATCAGCGGAACGTTGCTTGTTTCCTCCGCAAAAGCGCAGGACAGCAGCACAATCGCCGCTAAAATCAGGGAAATCAGCCGTTTTTTCATGCAGGGTTCTCCTCCTTAGCGCGTCTTTTGTGACGCTTCTGTGAACATTATAACGTTCCAGCAGAGGAAAACCCTGCATGAAATTTGGCATTACTTAACGATTTCGCCCATCTGCGCACGGCCGCAGCCAGCCGCGTTGGACTCGTCGGTGTCAATATGCATCGCCAGCGCGTACTTGTCGCTCACGCGGACAACCACGTCGCCGAAAATCAGGGAACGGCCGTCGGTATCCACCTTCACGGACACAACGTCCTTGTCCTTCACGCCGTATTCCTCAGCGTCCGCGGGGGTCATGTGGATGTGGCGCTTGGCGGCGATCACGCCCTCGGTCAGCTCCACTTCGCCCGCCGGGCCAACCAGCTTGCAGGCGCCCGAACCCGCGATATCGCCGGATTCACGCACAGGCGCGGTCACACCGATGGAACGCGCATCCGTCAGGGACAGCTCCACCTGCGTCGCGCTGCGAACCGGGCCGAGGATGCTCACGCCGGTCAGGGTCTTCTTCGGGCCGACAACGTCCACGCGCTCCGCGCTGGCATACTGACCGGGCTGGGACAGCATCTTCTTGACGGTCAGCTCATAGCCCTTGCCGAACAGGGTTTCCAGATCCTGCTGGGTGACATGAACGTGACGAGCGGAGGTTTCCACGATGAACTGCTTCATATGAATTACTTCCTTTTCATGGTCTTGTTTGGGGATGAGCCCAATCTATTATACCATCTTTCGGCGGTTCTGTAAAGGCAAAAACGGCGGCAAAATTGCATCATTCCACGTCATTTCGCGCGTTCGCTTGACGTTTCTGTTCTTTTTGCTATAATAGGAACGCACCTTTTCATTGCTAATTGCTCATTAAAAGGAGTTTTTCCATGCGCATTGTCGGCGTGGTTGCCGAGTACAACCCCTTCCATCTGGGTCACGCGCACCAATTGCGTCAGGCGCGGGAAGCCGCTCACGCGGATGCGGTCGTCGCCGTCATGTCCGGCTGCTTCGTGCAGCGCGGCGACGCGGCGATTGTCTCCCCCTCCATCCGCGCAAAAATGGCGCTGCAAAACGGCGCGGATGCCGTGATTCTGCTGCCCGCGCTGTGGTCTGTCCGCGACGCGGAGCACTTCGCCTTAGGCGGCGTACATCTGCTGACCGGCTTGGGCTGCGACGCACTCTCCTTCGGCGCGGAAACGGCGGATCTTCCCCTGCTGCGGGCGGCGGCGGATGCGCTCGAATCCCCCGATTTGTCCGCAGTGATTCAGCCGCATCTGTCTGCCGGGCTGCCCTATCCCGCTGCGCTTTCCGCCGCGATGGCGGAGGTCGCCCCGGCTGCCGCGCGTGTTCTCCAATCCCCCAACAACACGCTCGGCGTGTGCTACCTGCGCGCGCTTCGGCGATTGGGCGCGTCCACCGACGTGTACCCGATTGCCCGCGCGTCGGATTATCACGCGTCCGCCATTGGGGATGGCTTTTCGTCCGCCACGGCGATTCGCTCCGCCATTCTGCGCGGCGACTGGTCATCCGCCTATTCCGCCATGCCGGGGAGTGCGGCGGACTTGCTGGAAAATCAGGCGCTGGAAAATCACCTGCACCGTCCGGAGGCGCTGGACACGCTGCTGCTGGCGCGGCTTCGGCTGATGGATGAGGCGGATTATGCCGCGCTGCCTGACATCAGCGAAGGCATCGAGCGCCGACTGCGCCGATTTGCCGACACTGCCCGCACGCGCGAGACGCTCCTGCAAGCCGCCAAGACGCGGCGATACCCGTATGCGCGCTTGTCGCGGCTGGCGACGCACGCGCTGCTGGGTGTGACGCAGGCGGTCGTTGACAGCAATCCGCTGCCGCCCGCCGCGTTCCTGCTTGGCTTCCGGCGCGGGTGCGAACCGCTGCTGTCGCATTTGGCGCAAGGGGTGATTCCGCTGGTCAGCAGCGCGGCACAGTGCGGGAAAGACGCGGCGTGGGCGCAGGTGGAGCGGCGCGCGTGGGGGCTGTGGGCGCTCGGCGCGGGGGTCGATGGCGATATGTGGCAGCGATATGGCGTGGTGCGGGCGTGAGCATCCCGAAGGGCGTTCCCCCGCGTTCCAATCATCAACTGCAATTATTTATATAGGAGCAAATCATCATGAATCATCACGAATACAACCTCTACGCCACCGCCGCGTTCGGGCTGGAGGGCATCGTCGGCGCGGAACTCAAGCGCCTGAAAATGCAGAATGTCCGCGCGGAACTTGGCGGCGCGCGCTTCACGGGCACGCTGACAGACGCGTTCCTGTGCAATCTGCGCTTGCGCAGCGCCGACCGCGTGCTCATCGTGCTGGCGGAGGACGAATGCCGGACGTTCGAGGAGCTGTTCCAGCTGGTCAAGTCCATCGCGTGGGAGGACATCATGCCCGCCGACGCGAAAATCAACGTGTCCGGCAAGTGCGTCCGCAGTCAATTGATGAGCGTCCGCGATTGTCAGGCGATTACCAAAAAAGCCATCATCGAGCGGCTGAAAGCGGCGACGCACCGCGCGGTTTTCCCGGAGACGGGCGCGGCGTACCCCATCGACGCCGCCATCCACTCAGACCGCGTGCGCATCACCCTTGACACCTCCGGCGAAGCCCTCAACCGCCGCGGATACCGCACTTGGAACGGCGAAGCGCCCCTGCGCGAAACGCTCGCCGCGTCTTTGGTGGAGCTGTCCCCGTGGCGGCCGGGAATGCGCCTGTACGACCCCTGCTGCGGCACAGGCACGCTGCTGATTGAAGCCGCGTTCCGGCAGGAGCACCGCGCGCCGGGGCTGACCCGCGCGTTCGCCATGGAGCAGTTTTCCATTTTCCCGGCGGAGGAATGCCGTCAAATCCGCGAGACGTGCAAGGCGGACGTGCTGCCCGACCACGTTTTCGGCATTGCCGGATCGGACAAAGACCCCGAAGCGCTCGAACTGGCGCGGCGGCATGTGCGTCAAGCGGGGCTGGAGGGCAAAATCGAGCTGACGTGCCAGCCGCTGGAAAAGCTGAAGCTGGAGGGCGAACCGGGTGTGTTCCTGTGCAATCCGCCCTACGGGGAGCGCCTTGAAGACCGCAAGACGTGCGAGGGCATCTACCGCGAACTGGGGCGGATGATGCGCCGCCACCCCGGCTGGAGCCTGTGCGCCATCACGTCCGACCCGACGTTCGAGCGGTCGTTCGGCCGCCGCGCGGACAAGAAGCGCCGCCTGTACAACGGGCGGCTGGAATGCGAATTTATGACGTTTCTTGACCCGAAATCCGCAAAGCACAAGTAAGGAGGAAGTACCAGAATGAACATGCCCGCACCCGGTTTTTACGCTCCCGCCGCTGACCGCTATGCGCACATGCCCTACGTCCGCTGTGGCCGCTCCGGGCTAAAGCTCCCCCGCGTCTCCCTTGGTCTGTGGAACAATTTCGGCTCAGTCACGCCGCAGGATACCGCGCGCGACATGCTGCTGACGGCATTCGACGCGGGCATCACCTACTTCGATTTGGCAAACAACTACGGCCCTCGCCCCGGCGCGGCGGAAGAAACGCTGGGGAAAATTATGGACAGCGACCTGCGTCCGCACCGCGACGAGCTGATTCTCGCCACCAAAGCAGGCTACACCATGCAGGACGGCCCGTATGGCGATGGCGGCAGCCGCAAGTACCTGATGAGCAGCCTCGACGCAAGCCTGCGCCGCATGAAGGTCGATTATGTGGACATCTTCTACCATCACCGCTTCGACCCGGACACGCCGCTGGAGGAGACCATGCGGACGCTGGCGGACATTGTGCATCAGGGCAAGGCGCTCTACGTCGGCATCAGCAACTACTCCGCCGAGCAAACGGCGCAGGCGGCGGACTTGCTGGCGACTTTCGGCGTGCCGCTGACGATTCACCAGCCGCGCTACAACATGCTTGACCGCTGGATTGAGCGCGGTACGCCGAGCCTGTGCGACGTGCTGCTGGAACGCGGCATCGGCGCGGCAGTGTTCTCGCCCCTCAATCAGGGCTTGCTGACTGACCGCTACTTGCACGGCATCCCGGCGGATTCGCGCGCGGCGTCCTCCTGCGTGTTCCTGAACGAAGGCAACGTGACGGCGGATATTCTGACGCGCGTGCGGGCGCTGAACGCGATGGCATCGGCGCGCGGCGAAACGATGGCGCAGCTGGCGCTTGCGTGGGTTTTGGAAAACCCGGCGATTACGACAGTGATTACCGGCGCAAGCCGCCCTGCGCAGATTCTCCAAAACGTGGAGACGGTGCGGAAGCATGTGCCGCTGACAGACGAGGAAAAAGCGGCGATTGAGAAGATTTTGGGGTAAAGGGAGAACCAAGGGGCTTTGCCCCTCCCCCCACCAGAGGCGCTGCCTCTGGACTCCGGCAGGGCGCTGCCCTGCACCCGCGAAGGGTCTTCGACCCTCTCGACACCCATTTCGCGATTGAGTTGAGTGCGCTCTCATACTTCTTCCGCGTGTTGATTGAGGGTGACCGAGGGGCGCTGCCCCTAACCCCCACCAGAGGCGCTGCCTCTGGACTCCGCAAGGGACTTCCTTAGATTATCATATCA
>ENA-OPBD01000275-OPBD01000275.1-human-gut-metagenome-genome-assembly--contig:-NODE-275-length-40473-cov-5.232545_pt1 | contig 40473 bp, 36 predicted proteins | sample MGYA00241062_ERZ501440 | MGnify/ENA primary metagenome ERZ501440 (study PRJEB25962, sample SAMEA2042628) | human gut metagenome | biome: human gut; feature: human-associated habitat; material: faeces...
CACCTATAGCCTCTCCAAAGGCTTCTATATTTGGTATATTTAATAAAACAATGGTAAACGCCACTATAATTGCTGTTATTCTTTTTACTATCCTTTGCATCTCTTTCTATTCCTTCCTACTTTAAGTATTCTTCTATTCCTAAATCCTCTGCATTTCCTATTGCTATAGAACTTAGCAATTTATTATTTCTATTAAAAAATCCAAAACCTATATATATAATCTCATAGGAATTGCCATTAGCATAGTATCCATATTGGTACACTAATTCTTTTCCTCCCCCACTTTTGTAATCATATTTTGTAAGTGGCTGTCCATATATTGAAACGACTTGACTTTCGGTTGTTTCCTTAAAGGTTATTTCATTATTAAATATATTATTTTGTACTAGATTTGGGCTTGTATATAATATTGTATAACCTGGTATCGAACCAGGAACTGTAACATTTTCCTTTGCCTCTGTATATGTTTTTGGTACATTAGTTGTTCCCTGCCTTCTTACAAAACTTAGCTCCTCCAGTATTACCCCATTTTTTCCTCTTGGTGGTGTTGTTGGCTTTTCTGGCTTTTTTGTGGTTTGCTCCTGCTTCTTTGTTGTGGGTTGCACTGTCGTATGCTGACTTTTTGTAGTTTCCAAAACCCTTGATGTAGTGTATTGTATTACCTGACTGCTTTTAGTTGTACTCTCCTTAGTTGTAGTTTCTTTATCTGTCTTTTCCCCATCAGTTGTTTCTTCATCACTGGTTTCATTTTCTATAGTTGTTTCTGGTGTTTTTTTCGTTGTACTTTTTTGTGTGGTATTTTTCTCTGATGTTATATTTTCTGATGCAGATTTTTCCGCTGATGTAACCTTGCTTTTATCTTCCTCGTCACCACTTATACTAAGTATTACTATTGCACCAATAAGTAACACTACTATTATTCCTGCTGCAATTCCCATTACCTGTGGTATATGTTCTTTTACATAATTTTTTAATTCTTTAAACTTGCTCATTTTTCCTCCAGTTGTTTCAATATGTTATACAAAATCCAATAAAAAAAAGGCTGCAATAAAATAACTTTACTGCAACCGGACTATCTATCAATATAGACTCCTAGGCTTTGCGTCCTATCATCACTAATAGTTTGCCAAATCTTCTATATATACAATACTCTCCCAATTCAAGTTCAAGTATCAATCAATTAAAATACTACTATTTTTAAGTTTTTTTGTCAATATAGTAAAAAAGCCACACTATACATTATCTGTAAAGTATGGCTTCTTGTAGATTTAGCTTTCACTAAATCTCTTGAATTGCTCTAATTTTAGAAATATATCTCTTAGAAATGTACCACTAAAAATTAGATGCTAACATCAAAATTTTGTCCAAGCTGAGGTTGTACGGAAGTTTCAAGAATTTTTTTCATTCCATCTCCCATAACCTCCATATTGTCTAGGGACTTGCTTAGAACTGCTGTGCTGACTTGATTCATCAGAGCTGTCTGGCTCATTACTGATGATAAAGCTGCAATATCCATTAACCTCACCTCCTTCAAAATCGGCTATATAAATATTTTGATATGAGCATTAATAAATTACTCAAAAATCATAAATGTAATCTGCATTTAAACTATAAAGTCAAAGTATACAATAAATACAATACATATAATTACACCTGTCATAAGATACCCGTCAATAAACTTTCCCTCATCCGCATATGTATTCCACATATCCTTAGTAAAAATGTTTTTTACACTATTAATACCTCTATTATGCTTACATATATTTAGGAATAAACGGACTGCAAAGGAGGTCAGCATTATTAACACAGCTATTAAGAATAAAATCGTAAATACTGTAATCTGACCAGTAGCAGCCTCATTAACCGCATCTGTACTATCCGACACTTTATTAGCTAATATATAGGATACTACTACGCTGTAGCCATTTATAGTAAAGTGTACTAATATGCCCGGAATAATACTTCCTGTAGCATATACTAAAAGTGCAAGAACAATTCCTAAAACAAAGGCGTAACTGAACTGGTTTATATTAAGGTGCATAAATCCAAATAATGCTGCACTTAACAGCACCGCCTTTAATGGATTTCTCTTTTTGTAGCCTAAGAATATTAATCCTCGGAATACATATTCCTCAACTAACGCTGGTAATACTGCCAACAGCAGCAAATTCAACCACAATGGATTATCCATAACCTTTGAAATAGCATTTGATGCTGTATTTCCACTAATATTACTGGTAATAGCACTAATAGCACCTATAAGTGGTAAGCATAAGAATGCTAATATCACTGATTTTACACAGGTACCAATGGAAACTGCTGTAAATTTCGGCTCTTTTAGTGTGTCCACCTTTAATAATTTTGCAACACCTAAGGCTGCCAGTAATATGACTATTTCTGGCAAAACCAATAACAAATTATAGGTTAGAAATCTCTTAGGAATTAACCTTATGGAAAATGTCATTATAATGTATATCAAAATTAATGCTGTAAATATAACATTTGTTTTTGTAACTTTCTTCATCAAAAAAATCCTTTTATTTTAAACCTATAGCCTCAATCTCAATAAGAACATCCTTTGGAAGTCTTGCTACCTCTACACAGGAACGAGCAGGACACTCCTTGGTAAAGAACTCTGAATAAACTGCATTCACTTTACCAAAATCATTCATATCTTTAATAAATACTGTAGTCTTAATTACATTTTCTACATCAACACCTGATTCCTTAAGTAAGGCACATAAGTTGCCAATAGCTTGCTTTGCCTGTGCTTCAATGCCCTCTGGAATTTCTCCTGTTGCTGGAACAACTGGTATAACGCCTGATGTAAATACCATTCCGTTTACTTCAATAGCCTGTGAATATGGTCCTATTGCTGCTGGTGCCTTGTCTGTACTAATAATTTTCTTCATTTCTAATACCTCCTAGTATGGATGTTTATATTTAGCTGTAATATATTTCTACAATTTGTAGGACTAATAAATTACACCTGTTTAAGTGTATTTGTCATATTACAGTTCTAAGCATTTTTTGTTTAAAAACTATACATAATATCTTATCAGCTTAATTTAATCAAGCTATCTACAATTTTATTCGCATAATCTGATTGAGCTATCTGTAATTTCAATCTTTCTTGCTTTATACAATCTGCCTACTGCTCTTTTAAAGGCAGCCTTACTCATATGGAAATCTCTTTCTATAATAGCTGGTGACACCTTATCATTATATGGTAGTACACCATCATATTCTTTAATTACAGAAATAATTTTTTCTGAGTCCTCGTCCATTTGTAAATATGCTTTTTTGTTTGGGCTTAAATTAATTTTACCATCTTCTCGCACTTTTACAACTCTGCAATTAACTATATCTCCAACCTTCAAGGTATCATGCACTTCATTTTTAAGTATCATACCCTGATATTCATTGTCAATAGCCACATATGCACCAAAGTCAGGGTGAATTTCGTAAACAATACCTGATACCTCGTCATCCTTTTCGTAATCACCTGCAAGCTTTAAGTATGGATATACCTTCATAGTTGCTGCAAGTCTGTTAGATTTGTCAATATATAAGGCAACTATATATTCCTTGCCACTTTCAACTCTGGCTGTCATTTCCTTAAATGACAAAAATAAGTCTTTTTCAAGTCCCCAGTCTAAAAATGCACCGATTTTTGTGACATCATTTACCTTTAGTACAGCTATTTCTCCTAGTGTAAGCTTAGGAACAGAGGTGGTACAAATCAATCTATCCTCTGAATCTCTGTACACAAATACTGAAAGCACTGTACCAAGCTTTGCGTCCTCAGGTACCTGCTTTTTGGGTAATAATATCTTTTCATCATCATTTTCTCCAAGATATGCACCAAAATCTGTAAATTTTAATATGTGTAATTTCTGAATTTTTCCTAATTGAATCATTGTCTGCCGTCCTTTATTTATTTATTTGTTTTTGTTATCTTGTAAACTCTACTATGGCAAATGGCTTTCCCATTTCATTATTAAGAGCTACAATTTGCTTATCTGAATTAGAATATACCACAGGATAAATTTTATTACCATACTTTGCTGCTATTTTGTATTCAGTTCTTATGGTTTTCACTAAAAAATCATCAGGTAAATATTCCTTTGCAAACTTAATGTACCAGGCATTATTAACATGTCCATTTGTATCAATGTGATATTTCTTAACTGGGAAGCCTTCTCTTTCCTCTGGCTCTCCTTCAATCTTTATTTTTCTGTCTGCGTACTCCATATCAATTTTTTCTTCTTTTCCATATGGATCTGTTTCCTCTATTGGTGCTTTTACAGGCATACCGGTTTTTGCATTAATAAGCACCCATAAAGAGTTTGCCTTAACAAGCATATTGTCCTTCTCATCCATTATACAGAAATTTCTGTATCCATATAATCCTTTAAAATCATATGCCTTTGTTCCTATCTTTATTTTTTCGCCCAGCTTAGGATATTCTTCAATAACAATTTGCCATGAATTAAGAACCCATGCAATTTCCTTTTCTCTTAAATGCTCAATTCCTACACCTAATGCTTCAGATTGGAAGGTCGAGCAGTCCTGAAAATAATCCACCAACGCTCCAATATCCAGCTTGCCATTGTTAGAGGCTTCGCTGTATCTAACTATGCTTTCAAAAATATACATTTCTTTTCCTTTCCTTGAGAAGCTCCTAAAAAGCCTCAACACTTCGCTGCTTCGCACCTCGCTGTTCTTACGCCCACTGAATGAAAGCTCATGCAAGAACGGCTTTCGCTCTTTCCTGTCAAGCTCACATAAAGCTTCGCTTTATGCTCCTTTATTTGACATCTTCACCAGCTCGCTGCTTCGCTACTCGCTGTGTTTGATGTCAAATATCTGTTTTTCGCTTCATATTTTTGTGCCAGCACAAAATATGAAGCTATAAAACAGATGCTTGACATTGTATAAACAAAAAAGCACCCGATATACAGGTGCTTCATAGCTGGCCCACAAGGATTCGAACCTTGAAAATGACGGAGTCAGAGTCCGTTGCCTTACCATTTGGCGATGGGCCATCGTCTAGCGACAGATGACATTATACATTAATATAATACATATTGCAAGCATTTTTTAATTTTTTTGAAATATTTCTTAATATACTGATGTAAAAAGCATATTTTCTATGCTACATCTTTCTTACAACAGAGCCATCATCTGTAGAAATGTTGCCTACAAAATATTGATACCGATGTAAGATACTATCCTGCTGCATATTTGAAACTGCCTTCTGAACATCTAGTCCATTTATATCACTATCTACACCAATAAGACTTTTATCTACATCTAAGGCTTCTATTGCAAAGTCTAAAACATCCTTTGTAGGAAGTGTTTCTCTGCTGCTATATGCTTCCTTCTCATCAGGTAATGTATTTTGGAGCTGCACATTTTCTTCTGGCTTTGTGACAGCTTCGCTTATCTTAAGCTCTGGTCTTATATGTGTTGACTGACTATAATTAAATATATCCACAGCACTTAAGCTTGAAATAATCATGTGCTTCTCCTTTCCATTAGTTTTCTCATCTGACTTGTACTATTAATATCGACAGCTTAGTCCAATTTAATAATAGCCTACAAATATATTTTCTAATCAAAAATAGTAATTTTGTCAAGTATTTTTTATTTCTTAGATTATTTTCCTATTTCACACCATTTAATAATTCTGTCGCACACCTGATTAAGCACCTGTATATCGTGGGAAATCATTAATATACTTATATTTGTTTCCTTTTGTACCTTTAAAAACAACTCTAATATTTGTTTTTGAACAGTCACATCAAGTGCTGACACGGGTTCGTCTGCAATTATCAGCTTAGGCTTGGCTATTAATGCAATACCAATACTTACCCTTTGTCTTTGTCCTCCACTTAACTCATGTGGATACCTGTTGTAAAATTCCTCCGGCAGCTCCACCTGTTTAAGTATGTTTAGTACCTCCTTTTTCATCTCCTCTCTTGTTAATTTTCCTTGATTTTTCAAAGGCTCTGTCAATATAAAGCCAATGGTTTTACTAGGATTTAATGAGGAATATGGGTCTTGAAATACCATTTGTATTTTCTCTTCATCTTCACCATAATATTTTATTTCTCCCTTGTACCTTTTGTTAAGTCCTGCTATTGCTCTTGATAATGTACTTTTTCCACAGCCACTTTTTCCTAAAAGTCCTAATATTTCACCTTTTTTTATAGAAAAGCTTATATTTTCTGCAATTACATTTATACCTTTTTTCTCTCTGTAAAATAAAGAAACCTCTCTAACCTCTAATATATTTTCCGTTCCCTTTACCTTAATCTGCTTTTCTCTCTTTTGTACAGCTTCTATTAAGGATTTTGTATACTGATTTTTTGGAGCTTCAAATATCTCTTTTGTAGTTCCATTTTCCACCAGCTCTCCATCTTTCATTACATACACATAGCTGCACATACTTTTAATTACATTTAAGTCGTGAGATATAATAAGCACCTTACTGCCATATTTTTCATTAATATCTTTTATAAGCTTCAATATAGCCCTGCCTGTATCAGCGTCAAGGGCAGTAGTCGGCTCATCTGCAATTATTAAAGAAGGCTTTAAAACTGCTGCCATAGCAATAACTACCCTTTGCCGCATTCCACCAGAAAGCTCACTTGGGTATTTGTCATATAATTTTGAAGGCTCGGCCAGTTCTACCTCTTTCATAATCTCAAGCACCCTTGCCTTTCTGTCGTCCTTACTTATATCACTATGTAACTTTAAAACCTCCTCTATCTGCTTTCCTACCTTCATTAAAGGATTAAGACTGGTCATTGGCTCTTGAAAAATAAATGCTATTTTGCTTCCATTAAATCTTCGTCTTTCCTTATAATTAAGATTTGAAATTTCAGTACCCTCTAATATAATTTGTCCTGAGGTTTTCATCTGGCTATCTAATAAGCCAGCTATTGCCATTGCACTAATAGTCTTTCCAGAGCCGGATTCTCCCACCAAGCCAACTATAGCCTTATGAGGAACCTTTAAAGCAATGCCATTTACAATATTTTTATTTCCAAGGGCAACAAATAAATCTTTAACCTCTAACATCCCTTGCTCCTTTTTTCAGTATTAAACATCAAAACTAATCCTATAATTAACAATACTATTGTCATTCCCGGAAACAATCCATACCAGGGTGCAGTAGATAAATATATCTGGGAATCCTTCAGCATTGAGCCAAGACTTGCCTTAGGCGGCATTACGCCTATTCCTAAGAAGCTTAGACTTGCCTCTGCCAATATCGCATTATTAAAGCCTACTATAAGTGACGAAATAATTGTATTTTTACAATTAGGTAATATATGAACGAATATGATTCTAAGGCTTCCTGCACCTGACAGCTTTGCACACATAACATATTCCCTTGTTCTCTCTTTAATAAATTCACTTCTTATCATTCTTGCAAAGCTAGGTATAAAAACTATACCTAAGGATATAATCAAAGTAGCCGTTCCACTTCCAAAAGCTCCTATCATTACAATAGCCAGCAAAACACTTGGTATCGAGCTAAGAGTATCGTTTATCCTCATTAAAGCTTCATCTAAAAATCCTCCAAAATAGCCTGTAAAGCTGCCGACTAACAGACCTATAACAAAACCAATGGCTATAGTTGCTCCAGAAATAAATATCGTATCCCTAAGTCCAACCATTACTCTGGAGAAAATATCTCTTCCAAAATTGTCTGTTCCCATAATATGCGATAGATTTGGAGCTTGAAATTTTTCTCTTATGTTCATTGCTTCTGGGTCATATGGAGTATAAAACAAACTGATTATTGCAATTAAAACTAATATTCCTACAATTACCAGACCTATAATAAATTTTGGACTTTTCTTATTCATAGGATGCTCCAATTCTAGGGTCTATAAGTCTATAAATTATATCCACTAATAAATTCACAATAATTATCATAGCTGCTATATATATTACAATATCCATAACTACTGGATAATCTCTTGTACCTATTGAAGAAACAAGAAGCCTGCCTAATCCGGGCAGATTAAACACCTGCTCCACTACTACACTGCCAGCAAAAATTTCTGCCATAATCACTGATAATACTGTCACAGATGTAACTATTACATTTTTAAATACATGCCTGAATAAAATAGCCAAATCCTTCATTCCCTTTGATTTAGCTGTCCTTACATAATCCTTCTCCATTTCCTCCTTAACTGATCCTTTAACAAACCTAACCAGCATAGCTATTTTAGGTATTGCTACAGAAATGGCTGCCGGGACTAAATATATAAGAAAGCCTACGAAGTCCTCTTCATAGTTTACATATCGTCCCACAACAAACCATTTTAAAATAAGTCCAAAGACTACACTAATCAATATACCTATAAAGAAGGAAGGAACAGCCATAAAGGTCTGATTTATTCCATCAAAAATTCCGTCAAAAATCTTAGCCCTTTTAGTTTTTCTGCTTGACAAATATCCTGTTGCAAAGCCTATTGGCATTGCTATACATATAATCAGCACAAGGCTCATTAATGCAAGAGAAATAGTAACCACCAGATTATTTCCCATTAATTGGCCTATAGGAATATCCTTACTATAAGAAATTCCCAGCTGTCCCGTTAAAATTCCACCCACCCAGCGAAAATACTGCTCAGCTAGCGGCTTATCAAGACCATATTGTGCCTTCATTGCTAACACTCTTTCAGGTGTAGCATCCTTTCCAAGCTTTGCAGTAACTACATCACCTGGAATTAATTGAAACATAGCAAATACAATTATAGATACAATAAACAGCGTAACAACTGCCATTCCTATTCTTTTAAGTATATATTTCATAATCTTCCTGTTCTTATTTGAATTTAACCTTACTCATATCCTGTACATAAATAGGGTAAAAGGTGTAGCCCTCTAAATCTTTTGAAACTGCCACCAAAGTTGCTGCATCGGCAATAAATAGGCTTGCCGCATCATCTGACAATATCTTTTGCATTTCTTTATAGGTGGCAATTTTCACTTCATCATCTGTAGTTGAAACTGCCTTTTTGTAAAGCTTATCATATTCTGTATTATTGTAATTACACATATTCTTTGAATTATCTGAAACAAATCTACGCATAATGTCCTTTGGTGCAAGGTTTGAATCAAAGCCGATAATTGTTGCTTCAAATTCTCTGTTCTGGTAAACATCTGTCAGCCAGCTTGTCCATTCAATACCCTCAATATTCATTGTGATACCAATTTCCTTTAACTGCTCCTTTATTACAAGTGCAGTATCCATATGAACCTGATAATTTGAAGGAACCTTTACACTAAAGGTAAAGCCATTTTCATAGCCAGCCTCCTTTAACAGCTCCTTTGCCTTATCAATATCCTTTGAATATTCCTTGCTTAAATCATTATAATATCTGCCATAGCCCGGATACATAAAACTGCCAACAATAGTACCATGTCCACCTGCTACAATATCAAGGATTTCCTGTCTGTCTAAGGCATAATACATTGCCTGACGAACCAGCTTATTTTTAAACATTTCTACATCATTGTTTAAATAAAGTCCCTGAACTAAATTAGTGTTACCATATAAAATGTCAAAATTGTCGCCTATCTGGTCTGCCTGATCCATTGTTAAATAAGGATATATATCTATTGTACCAGCCTTTAATTCAACAACTGCTGTTGCAGCATTAGTAATTACCTTGAAGGTAACCTTATTAAGATATGCCTTATTGCCCCAGTAATCATTATTTTTCTCGATTACAAGACTCTCCTGTGATTTGTAGGAAACAAATTTAAAAGGGCCCGTTCCTACAGGCTGTGTACTAATGTTTTCGTAGTTCTTTGGTACAATAGCTACAGTTAAATAACTTATAAGCTCTGTATCTGGCTCGCTTAGTACAACCTCCACAGTAGAAGGGTCCAGTATATTAACGCTTTCAATAACACTAAATGCAGAAACTATTAATTCTGTATCTGGTAATAAGCCTGCGTTTCTTTCAATGCTATATTTTACATCTTCTGCTGTAACTGCTTCTCCATTGTGGAATTTAACGCCATCTCTTAATGTGAATGTGTACTTGCTTCCATCCTCTGAAATCTTGTACTCGCTGGCTACAGCTGGAACTAATTCGCCCTGTTCGTTTACTTTAACAAGGCCTTCATAAATGTTGAATAAAACCTCTTTAGTTCCTGCCGCTGTTGCTAAATGTGGGTCAAGACTGTCAAGATCCTGTTGTATTCCTACAACAATTTCATCTTTATCTTCAGATTTGTTGCTGTTGTTACCGTCTTTGCATCCTGCAAGTACAGTACAAAGCAATGCTACAAGTAACACACTTAAAATTGATTTTTTCATTGTGTTCTCCTTGATTTTTAATTTTTGAAGATATTTAATTTATAATTTTATGTTTAAGTCACTAATTACATTTTAGTTTCCAATGTAATTTAATGCTTCTCCTGTAGGAACATATAAGTCACCAAATACCTGCCTGCAGGTGTTTACTAAATAGCTCATTGAAAAGCCTGGGTCTTTATCAAGAATACGATTCTGGCTGGCAAGCTGTGCTGTGTAGTCAGATAATTTGTAGGTGGTTATTTCCTGAGTTCCCCATAGCTTCTGGGTAACTAATGGCTCAACAGAATAGTCCTTTATGAATACATTTCCGTCCTTGTCATTGGTAATTGTCACCTTTGCCATTGCTCCAAGCATATTTGATGCTTCATTTTGTGTTGAAACAAAATTACCTAGTGAATAGTAACAAAGTGCCTTGTTTCCATTTTCACTTTCTACCCATGCTACAGGCTCAATTACATGAGGGTGGGCACCGATAATAAGGTTTGCACCATTCTCCACAAATAAGTTTGCCCAATAGTGCTGTTCTTCTGTTTCAACAAGTGTGTATTCTGTTCCCCAATGAGGGCATACAATTATAAAATCAGCCAATTCTTTTGCTTTTGCAAGATCGTTTTTGACTGTATCTTCATCTAATAAATTTACAAGATATGGTCTGTCCTGTGGAAGCGGAATTCCATTTGTACCATAGGTGTAATTAAGGACAGCTATCTTTACACCGTCTTGCTCATATACATATATATTATTCTTATCCTCTGCTGTTTTATTTATTCCTAAATATGCAATATCCGGATGCTTCGTTTTCCAAAAATTAATACAATTATCTACACCTACACCACCTTTATCTACTGTGTGATTAGTAGCGTGTAATACTACATTAAAGCCAGCCTTTGCTATTGCATCACCAACCTCGTAGGCACAGTTAAAGGTAGGGTAACCAGATAAGCCTAATTCCTCTCCGCCAATAATAACCTCCTGATTGACAATAGCTATGTCTGCCTCGTCTATATCACTTTTAATATGTGCAAATAAATGATCATAATTTAATGAACCATCTGCTAATCTTCCACTGTTTTGTACTCCCATGTGCATAAGCATATCACCAATCATCATTACATTAATTGACACTGGCTCAAAGGGTGGCTCTGTAACAGGCTCAGTAGTAGTTTCCTTTTCCGTTGTTGCTGCATTGTCAGAGGTTTTCTTGTCCTCATCAATAGCACTACAGCCCATGACAATACTCATAGTGAACACTGCAGCCATTAATATTGAAGCTAATTTTCTCTTTTTCATAAAATTTCCTTTCATATGTATTATTAACCTGATACACATTGTTTTACTGTATATATTTTCTAAACCCTTCTCTCTGGTCCAGATAACCCTCTACAGTTCCAACATACAAAATCTTCTTATCCGGCATTTCATAAAAATCCCTTGGTGTCATAAGAGAATAATGTTTATCAAACTTTCTAACACCATAATCCTCTAATGTTCTTGCCACAAATTGTGAGCAGGCGTACCTTCTTTTCTGATGAAAAGGCTTATTCATCAGCATAAAAGGCAGACCTAAAACTGTATAATGGTATCTTTTGGCATTTTTCTTGTAATAATTAATTCTTCCCCAAATCTGCTCCTTTTGCTCCTTTGTACACTCAATTTCTGTAACCATACAAAGTGCCTTTGGGAATTTTTCAATTACCTTGTCCATTCTTTCATGTTCAAAGCCTGACAATATAGGCACCTTTGGATTTCTTCGTCCAAAGCTGTAACATTCCTTTAAATCCTCGTCCATACCTAAAACAATATGAATATATTTAAGCTTTGTTACCCACCTTATAATAGTGGCAAATATACCCGGTGTTCCAATTAGCACCAAATACAATTTTTCCATATCACTCTCTTTTTTTTCTTCATTTATCATAAAAATCAAAATCCTCTATTTTTTAATAGCTGATTATTCCTTAGCTATACCAGCTTATACAGGCAAAAACATATTTATCCTGCCTGCACTTACACCATTCTAATATGAAAGAAAATATAAATCAACTCTTTTATGCTTACACCTTAATAATTTTTTCTGCTTTTATATATTAACAAGCCTGCAATATCTGCAAGTAACCAGCCTATTGGTATAGAGCACCATATTGCTGTAACCCCAAAAGGCACACTTAAAATATATGCCAATAATACTCTGATGCCTAAGGATATAATAGTCAGTATAAGTGATACTATTGGCTTGTTTATTCCTCTAAAATATCCATAAAGTAAAAATAATATTCCTATTAGAATATAGAAGGTTCCTTCTATTCTTAAATATTTAACTCCAATGGCTATTATTTCTGTTTCCCTGCCTGAAACAAATATTTTTATAAAGGCTGGTGCAAATACAAAAACTATAATTGATACTGCCAGACACAATACAGTGGTTGCCACAATGGAAAGTCTTGTACTTTTCTTTATCCTGTCTTTTTTTGCAGCTCCGTAATTTTGTGATATAAAAATTGAGTAAGCATTGCCAAACTCCTGTGCCGGCATATATGCCAGCGTGTCTATTTTCACTCCTGCTGCAAAAGCAGCCATTACACTTACTCCAAAACTATTTACAAGTCCTTGTATCATTAATATTCCAAAGTTCATAACTGATTGCTGTATAGATGACAGGGCTGAAAATTTAAAAATTTCCCCAGCTCTTTTTTTGCCAGCAGCAAAGCTTTTTAAATCTATGCGTAAATGTGTATATTCTCCCCAGGTATATATCATAATGCCTATGGCTAAAACTACCTGTGCAATTAATGTTGCCCAGGCTGCACCTGCAATTTCCATATTAAACTTAACTACAAATAGAAAATCTAAAGCTATGTTTAGCAGTGATGAAACACCTAGAAATACAAGTGGAACAACTGACCTGCCCTCGGCACGAAGCAAAAAGGCAAAATAATTATATAAATAAACAAATACTATTCCTGCAAATATAATTATTAAATATTCTTTCATCATAAAGAATATTTCCTTAGGTGTCTGCAACGCCTTTAAAATAGGAGTGGCAAATATTTCTGTACATACAAATATAAAAACAGCAATTACTCCAAGTAAAATAAAAGAAACTGAAATGCTCTCCTTTAGCTTTTTGTAATCCCTGCTGCCCTTATGGAAGGCAAATAATGCACCTGCACCCATACACATTCCTATTAAAATTGAATTTAAAAAGGTCATAAGTGAATAAGCTGAACCAACCGCTGAAAGTGCATTTGCCCCAACATATTTACCTACAATCCATGTATCTACTAAATTGTAGCATTGCTGCAATAGATTTCCAGCAATCATTGGCATAGAAAAGAGAAAAAGATTTTTTCCCACTGAGCCACTTGTTAAATCTTTATTGTTTTTCATATCTACCATTCAACTATCCTTTTGTGCTTATGACTGATTGTATTATGCCTTCAGCATTAAAAGTGTACCCACCACTATAGTTCTAATGGCTGTTGCCACATTTGAATCTGTGTTTTTAATTCCACACTTAGCCAAAATTGATGTTAGTCCTGCAAATATAGCTGAACCAAACGCAAAAAATATCCACATACTATCTCTTCTTTTTATATTTGTTTCGGAAGCCACTTACCCTTCCATGCGTACAAAATCATTAATACAAGTCCAACTGCCCACGATACCGGATATAATACAAATATTCCGTCAATAGCAGAAAAATGTGGCAATACAAATATTATCCAGATAACCCTGAATACACATAGGGAGGTAAGAAGAATAATCATAGGCGGAATACTCTTTCCTGTTCCCCTTATTGTACCTGCCAGAGCGTGCATAATACTCAGCATAAAATAGAAGGGGCAAAAGTAATACATAGCCTGTCTGCCATATTCTATTACCTCTTTATCCTGTGTAAACAATCTCATAATAGGCTCGGAAAATATCAGTAAAAGACATCCTGTAGTTATTGTGTACACAACACCCATTGCCATAGTAATCCACATACCTTTTTTTACTCTGTCAATTTTTCCGGCTCCAATATTTTGTCCTGTAAAGGTAGTCACCGCCATACTAAAGCTCATAACCGGCAAAATATTAAAGCCGTCTACCTTTGTATATGCACCAAAGCCTGCTACTGCTGATGAGCCATAGCCATTAACACTAGACTGAACTAAAACATTAGAAAAGGATATTACCATATTCTGTATTCCCGTAGGTAGTCCAACCTTAATAATGCCATATGCCATATTTTTATGTATTTTCAGTTTCTTAAGCTGTATTTTGTAGTCCTCCCTTGTCCTCATTAAATAAGCAACTACAAATACACTAGAAGCAATCTGGCTTATGTCCGTGGCAATAGCCGCACCCTCTACACCCATTTTAAATACTCTTATTAATAGTAAATCTAAAACTATATTAATAACTGAGGCATAGCACAAATATATTAAGGAGCGTTTTGAATTGCCTGCTGCATTTAATATACCTGCACCCATATTATAAATAACATTAAAAACAACACCTGCAAAATATATTTTCAAATACAAATTTGATTGTTCAATAACATCGCCAGGTGTATCCATTAATCTTAAAATAGTTCCACTTAAAGCAATGCCCAGTACCGTAAGTATCATTCCGAGGGCAATAGCTATTCCCATAGCAGTATGTACTGCCTCCTCCACCTTTTGTTTTTCCTTTGCACCTAAATATTGTGCTATAACAACGCCAGCTCCTACTGCTGCACCCTGACTAAAGGCAATAAGCAGATTAATTGTAGAGGTACTAGAGCCTACTGCTGCCAATGCACCCTTTCCAACATAATTTCCAACAATTATTGAATCTACAGTATTGTAGAGCTGTTGAAACAAATTTCCTAATATTAATGGTACAGAAAAGAAAAATATTTTTTTCAAAATATTTCCCTCTGTCATAAGATTTGTTTGTTTATCCATAAAACGCCTCCTATTCTTTGTACCTATAATATCCCTTTTATTTAAAAAAATCCAGCTTCTTTAGTTGCTATTTTTTTCTTTAACAGCCTCATATGCCTGCTCATTAAAATATTCCTGACTATTAATTTTTTCGCCCTCTGCTTTTTGTAATCTATATATACCATCTGCTCCCTCTATTCTTGCTAATTCATTATCCATCAGCATTACCTTAAACATATTTCTAATTCTATCCTTGATTTTTTCATCATAAATAGGTGCTGCCACCTCTACTCTTCTAAGTGTATTTCTAGTCATAAAGTCAGCAGAGGCTATATACATTTTGTCCCTGCTCTCTGGTCCAAATATATAAATTCTGGAATGTTCCAGGTATCTTCCTACAATACTTCTAATGTGTATATTCTCTGTTTCTCCCTCTACGCCTGCCTTTAGACAGCAGATGCCTCTGACTACCATATCAATTTTCACGCCAGCCTTTGAGGCCTCTACCAGCTTATCAATGATTTTCTTATCTGTAAGGGAATTAACCTTAACTCCAATATATGCTTCCTTTCCAAGTCTGGCTTCTTCGATTTCATAATCTATCATATCTAAAATTGGTTTTTGTAAGCATTTTGGTGCGACTAATAAATGCTGTGTTTTTTCAACTGTATTACCAATAAGAATTTCCTGGAATACCTCTCTGGCTTCAATACCAATATCCTCTCTTGAGGTTATAAGTGATAAATCTGTATATAATCTGGCAGTTTTTTCATTATAATTGCCTGTGCCTATCTGAGTAATATATTCTACCTTATCATCAGTTTTTCTTGTAATAAGACATAGCTTTGAATGTACCTTTAATCCGTCAACTCCATACACTACATGACAGCCAGCGTCCTCTAGTGTTCTGCTCCAGTCAATATTATTTGCCTCGTCAAATCTGGCCTTCAATTCGACTAATACATCTACCTGTTTTCCGTTTTCGGCAGCCTCCACCAATGCCTCTACTACCTTTGAATTCTTAGCAAGACGATAAAGTGTCATTCTGATAGATTGAACCTTTGGATCTCTTGCAGCTTCATGCAGCATCTGTAAAAATGGTCTAATACTTTCATATGGATATGACAATAAAACATCCTTTTCTAGTATTTGTGGAATAATTGCCTTATTCATATCTAAGCTTGGCGATGGCTGTGGCACCTTCTTTTCATAGAATAGTTCTGTTTTTCCTCTAAGAATATCCTCTATTTTGAATACAAAGGATAAATCCAGTGGTGATTTAGAATATAATACATGATTTTTCTCCAGCTCCAGATATTCACACATTTTTTCCACCATTTCCGGCTCTATATCTCTGGTCAGCTCAAGTCTTACCGGTGCAAGCTTTTTTCTAAGCTTGACAAGCTGTGCCATCTGGTCACGATAATCCAAATCCTCATCATACACCTTTGATACATCAATATCCGCATTTCTTGTAACTCTCATTACTGATTTTTGTTTTATTTTATATCCATTAAAAACATCATTCATATAATGGAGTATTACTTCCTCTCTAAGCATATATGTATGTTCTCTTCCGGGTACGCTAATCATTCTTGGAATCATTTCACTATTGCAGGGTATTATTCCAATTCTTTCTTTTCCACTTTTCTTGTCTAATATAGCCATTGCATATATTTCCTCGCCCTTAAGGAATGGAAACGGCTGTTTTCTGCCTACTATCATTACAGATAATAATGGTAATATGTTGTTATTGAAATAATTTCTCATTTGAGCATTTTCTGACTTTGATAACTCCTTAAAGCTAATAATATCCACTCCGTATTCCTCTATTTTTTTCATTAATTCCTTGTAGATTTTATCCTTAACCTGATTTAACTCATTTACTCTCTCCAAAATAGCCACCAGCTGCTCATCCGGAGTCATATTTGTTTTATTTTCCCTGTCATTGTTGTTTAATAATTTCTGATCCTCTAAAGAACCTACTCTTACCATAAAAAACTCGTCTAAATTAGATTGGAATATAGATAAAAAGGTAAGCCTTTCGCATAATGGCACCTGTCCCATTTTAGCCTGTTCTAATACTCTTTCATTAAACTTTAACCAAGAAAGCTCTCTATTAACAAATATCGTGTTTTTCGTTTCTTCCATATGATATTTTCCTCTCTTTCTGTTTTTACTATTTCCAAACAATATTTTTCCTACTTTACTTAGCAACTTCTATCTCCTTAGTTTTTAATGCTGCAACTATGAGAACTTATCATACTGTTTTTCTGTTAAATTCATTACCAGCTTATGTTAAATAGAAGTTAAATTTTTTTCTCACATTTATACCTTATTATATATTTTATCACACCTTTTTATCAATAAAATAAAATCTTACTAAAATCTTAGTTTTTTTGTTGATTTTGCAAAGTAATTATGTATAATATTATCTGTGAAGTTAGATTTTTAATTTCTAAAACAATACTGCTCATTATTTATATAAATATCGGGTAGTCTTTCACTAAAAATAAAAGAAAAGGAGTCAGTTAAAATGGCAACAATTGATTTAAGCAAGTATGGAATTACTGGAACAACTGAGATTGTACACAACCCTTCTTATGAAACATTATTTGCAGAAGAAACAAAGGCAGACCTTGAAGGTTATGAAAAAGGTCAGGAAAGTGAACTTGGTGCAGTAAATGTTATGACTGGTGTTTACACAGGTCGTTCTCCAAAAGACAAATACATCGTTATGGATGAAAACTCAAAGGACACAGTTTGGTGGACTTCTGATGAATACAAGAACGACAACCATCCACTTTCAGAGGATAACTGGGCAATCTTAAAGGACATTGCTAAGAAAGAGCTTTCAAACAAAAGACTTTTCGTAGTAGATGCTTTCTGTGGTGCAAACAAGGATACTCGTATGGCTATCCGTTTCATCGTTGAGGTTGCTTGGCAGGCTCACTTTGTTACAAATATGTTTATCAAGCCTTCTGCTGAAGAACTTGAAAACTTCGAGCCAGACTTCGTAGTATACAATGCTTCAAAGGCTAAGGTTGAAAACTACAAGGAGCTTGGTCTTAACTCTGAAACAGCAGTAGCATTCAATATTACAAGCCGTGAACAGGTTATTATTAATACATGGTACGGTGGAGAAATGAAGAAGGGTATGTTCTCTATGATGAACTACTACTTACCACTTAAGGGTATGGCTTCAATGCACTGTTCAGCAAATACAGACTTAAACGGTGAAAATACAGCTATCTTCTTCGGTCTTTCTGGTACAGGTAAGACAACATTATCAACAGATCCTAAGCGTTTATTAATCGGTGATGATGAGCACGGCTGGGATGACAACGGTGTATTCAACTTTGAAGGTGGTTGCTACGCAAAGGTTATTGACTTAGACAAGGATTCTGAGCCAGACATCTACAATGCAATCAGACGCGATGCACTTCTTGAAAATGTTACTCTTGATGAGAATGGAAAGATTGATTTCGCAGATAAGAGTGTTACAGAAAATACCCGTGTATCTTACCCAATCAACCATATTGAAAACATTGTACGCCCTATATCTTCTGCACCTGCTGCAAAGAATGTTATCTTCCTTTCAGCAGACGCATTTGGTGTACTTCCTCCAGTATCTATTCTTACACCAGAACAGACACAGTACTACTTCCTTTCAGGATTTACAGCTAAGTTAGCTGGTACAGAGCGTGGAATTACAGAGCCAACACCTACATTCTCAGCTTGCTTCGGACAGGCATTCCTTGAGTTACATCCTACAAAGTATGCTGAAGAGCTTGTTAAGAAGATGGAAAAGAGTGGTGCTAAGGCTTACCTTGTAAACACAGGCTGGAACGGAACAGGAAAGCGTATCTCTATTAAGGATACCCGTGGAATTATCGATGCAATCTTAAGTGGAGATATTAACAAAGCTCCTACAAAGAAGATTCCATTCTTCAACTTTGAAGTTCCAACAGAATTACCAGGAGTTGATTCAGGTATTCTTGATCCTCGTGATACTTACGCAGATGCTGCTGAATGGGAAACAAGAGCAAAAGACCTTTCAGACAGATTTGTTAAGAACTTTGCAAAATATGAAGGAAATGAAGCTGGTAAGGCACTTGTTGCAGCAGGTCCTCAGGCTTAATAAGTTTTCATATTTAACCTAAAAACAGGCTAGAGTTTTTATAAAAAACTGCCATATGATATTTCAATAGTCTAACTATTGCTAATCATATGGCAGTTATTTTTATTGTTTTATAATTAATCCCTTTTCCTTAATTTTTTCTGTCATTGTTCTTCCTCTTCATAAAAAAGGTAACTTTTTTATCTACTTTTTCTTAACTTTTAACTATTTATTTTTAATCGTTTAATACAAACTTATCAAGCTCTTTTTCTACCTGTTTTCTCTTTTTTATTTTTGGATTTTTTATAATATTATTGCCCTTTACAACTATCTCCACATTTCTAAGAGCTCTTAAATCCTCTAAAGGATTTTTTCTGGTTACAATCATTTCAGCCGCTTTTCCTTTTTCTATTGTACCGGTTTTGTCACCTATTCCTGCAATGGCTGCACTTCTTGAGGTAGCTGTATATAATGCAAATTTGTTTGACACACCTACATATTTGTGGAAGTAAAATAATTCTCTCCAAAAATCATATTGTGTTATCCAAGGACAGCCAACATCATTACCTAAGACTACAGGTATATTATTTTCAATGGCTGCCTTAGAGCATTGTACTATACCTTCAAAAACTACATTTCCATTATACTGCTCCACCTCAGTAGCATTTGTTATGCTTCTGTCAAACAGAGCATAAGGTAAAGCTGGTGAAATGGTTGTACAAAGGAAAGCATTTTTTTCCTTAAATAAATTGATTATTTCTTCATCTGTTCTAGCACCATGCTCAATAGAATCTACACCATTTTCCAATGCCACCTTTACTCCCTCATAGGACTCAACATGGGCTGCCACAGTATAGCCTACTTTGTGTGCTGCGTCACATACAGCCTTTACCATTTCCGGCCTCATTTTCAATTCTCCCGGCACGCCCTTTTCCTTTGCGTCCATAACTCCACCTGTAATCATCAATTTTATTAAATCAACCTTTTGTCCCTCTACCTTTTTCAAATGTGCCAATGCCTCGTCAATATTATTTGCAGCTATTGCTACTGAGCCTGCCATATGACCACCTGGTACAGATATTCCTTCATTTGCCGCTAATATTCTAGGTCCAAGCTTGGTTCCCTCATTTATTTCATCACGAAGTGTTGTATCAAAATTTCCTAAGCCACCCACAGTTCTTATAGTTGTTACGCCACTAAGAAGCTCATCCTTTGCAAAACCACAAACCATTTTATATGCAATTTTTCTAGTAAGCGAGCTGCTCATTATTCGCTTTACCAGCTTTTCATTATCCCTCTGCTTTTTTTGAGGTTTTCCACTTCCCGCCAGATGTACATGCATATTAATAAGCCCCGGCATAATATAACCTCCTGCCAAATCCACCAGCTCATAGCCCTCATAATCACCAGACTTGTCTACTATAGCTTCAATTATCCCATTATTTACTAATATGCTTTTTCCCTCAACAACCTCCATATTTTCTGTTCCGTCAAGAATTTTTCCATTAATAAATGCACACTTCATAGACATTTCCTTTCTAACATATGTATTTTGTAAAACCCACAGTATTAGCTTATATTAAACCCTCTTGCATTAATATTTCAATCACTCTATTTTCTCTTTTTATCATTATATTATCAGCCTCTATATGATTACAAGCTTTATTTGTAGTAATTATTTCCAAAGGTGTTACATATTCCAATGTGAATTTTTCCTCCTGCTCATAAGCATCTAAATTTCGCTCCCTTAGTTCTTCTTCGACCTCGCATAAATAATAGTAATTGTCCTGAATAAATACATCCTCATAATCTCCCTTTTGTATTCTGTGAACCATTCCATATTCCTTTATAGTTTCAGGAATAACCACCAGACCAGTTTCCTCCTGCACCTCTCTTATAAGTGCATTCTTCTTATCCTCACACTTTTCTATTCCACCTCCCGGAAATTTGTAATACTCGTATTTTAAACTGTGTATCATTGCAAGCTTTCCGTCCTTAATAATAATGCCTCTTGCAGAGGGTCTGCTAAAGGTCGTTCCATTAATATCGTAATCCTTCGTATCTATTTCAAACAGCATACGCATTTGATTTTCTTTCATATATAAAATTATCCTTTCATATGTAAGTATTTCTTTTAAAATAAAGGAGAGCCAGGTATTCAAAATTGTTTACCTGACTCTCTTATTATAATGCTTATTAAACGAAAATGCCAAATTAATTAACTAATACTATACATTTTGAGGTGTATTTGCCGTCCTTTGTAGACACAGTAATTGTTGCACTACCTTCTCCAATAGCCTGAATAACACCATTTGATACTGTTGCAACTGAATTATCATCTGATTCCCATTTAATATCATTGCTTTTATATCCTTCTGGAACTTTTACAGTTATTATTTTGCTATCTCCCTTTTGAAGTGATACTGCAAATTCAGATAAATTTAATGCCCCACTATTATCCTGTGTTTCATCTAATCCACTACTTGTTGGTTCTTCTGTGGTTGTTTCATCCTCACCTAACTGCTCTGTTTCATCTGCTATCACCCAATCAACCGACTCATCTATAAAGCTTTTCTTAAACAATGCTCTATCCTTATCCCATACGGTAAATTCAAGGGAAATACCCAAATCATGCACCAATGTATCCTTATCGTCACCAACCTTTATTTTAATAATTGGCAGATATAAATCTCCCTTTGATGATAATGTAACAATATTTGTATAATGCAATGTATTTGTATTTTCATCAAATTCTGTTTTCAATTTCTGCTTAAGCTCTGTTTTCATCTCAATTAGAGCTGATGCTGAAACCGTAACATCTACTAATGAATACCCTAATATACTTGCTAAAATAGCAACCTTAAAACCTCCTTCTAAAGAAACAGATAATTCCAACCCGTGTTTTACACTTTTTTCACATGTATTCTTATATCCCTTACCAGACTCATAGGAAATCTTTGCATTTGCATCTACCTCAACACTATACTTTATTTCCCCATTTACATCAAAAAATAATTTTAATTTTCCATCTACAGAAACTCCACCACCAACAGGAACTTTAAATTTAGCGATTGTAACATCACCCTTAATTGTTCCCTTAAAGTCAATATTTCCCGACAATTTAGCATCCGCAGATACACTATATTCATTTAATTTCCACTTCCAGATACTGAAATCAACATTTGCTTTCACACTTAAATCAACTTTAACTTGACCTGTTATTGAATATCCAGCATCAAAGCTTCCTCTCTTTTCTGTTTTTTCCTTTTTTGTATACTCTCCCTCTAACTTTTTAATTTGATTTTTAAGCTCCGTCTTTGTAATATTTTTATTGCGATAGGATTCAATAAGCTCCTTTACTCGCAATGTAGCAATCTGTGTTGGTTCAACGGTTGTACCCGTTTTTTCCATTAAACTTTTAAATGCTTTGAAGTCTGGATTCTTTTGTCCGGTTTCATTTAATTTTGCACTAACAACTCCTAATGCAGCTTCAAGAGCACTATTCTTTTTTAAATTAGTGGATTTATCACGCAAATTAATATCAAAGGTTATTGTTTCTGTACCACTTAACGAACCTTTTATTGTTTCATCTATCCTACTGTCTGTCCCTGATAAATCATCAATTTGACCATACGCAACATACGCTGTTCCAGTATTACTTGAGCTATTATTATCTTTAATTATTTTTACACCCTCTTCAGGGATAAAATTTTCTGCCTTTGCTATTGCTTCTGCATCAATATTAATCTGTTCAAACACTTCCGATATATCTGGTTTTACTGTTTCTATTGAATATGTACCATCTGCATTTAATGTTTTTTTAGATACCTTAAGTGCTAAGCCTGTAGGATATTCACTTGTCGGAGGAGTTATAAAAACATCTCCTACCTCCAGGGAACTGGCTACATTGGCTGAAATTGCTTTTGTAGTACCCACTTTATTGACTTCAAACTTGTCCTCTTTTGAAAAGTCTTTGACATTTTCTACATATACCACTTCATTCTTGCCAGCTTCATCCTTTGCAAGATATTCATGTATTGCCGCATTTAAAATAATACTTGCTTCTATGTCTGTAACACCAGATGTAAGTTTATCTGTATCTTCTGGGTCAACCTCATATATTCCATATTTATTTGCGCACTTAATAAGTGCTCCATTTTCTCCGTAATCACTAACAAATTCCTTATAATCAAGCTCTGCTGCCAAAACGGAGGTAGAAATTACAAAACCAAGCGTTGCAACATCATTTGGCTTAAACTTATCTGTATTTGTTGACAATACATTCCACTCATATGCCGCTTGTACATAAGGGAATATACTATTTTCCTTATGTACATCAGCATAATAAGGTTCTTCTGATTGTGGTGAATCCAAACCAAAGCCCATACCTACTAACTGTACCCACTGTGCTCTAGTAAGCAATGGTGCATTATCTGTAGTTACAGCCTTTTTTTCATCACTACAACCTATAATTGTTGTAAATACCATTATAATAGCAAGTCCTAATGCCACTATTCTTTTCATTTTTTCTCTAATAATTTTTTTCATTCTCTGATTTTTCCTTCCCTTTTTCTATTGCCACTTATTATATATTTTTCTCTCCATTTTTCTTAATCAACCAAACAGAAACAACCACCAAAATTAACACTCCTACCGACAGTGCCAATCCAAATATGTAATTCAAAGAGTACCTGAAGCAATATATAGCAGATGTAATTATCCACATAACAGGCCATACAAACTGCATATATAAGGCTCTCTTTTTTGTAATCCTTCTTATGTAATGTACAAGTAAAAGCACTACAGCCAACATTGAAATAAGCACCAGTACATAACCCGAAATATATGTACCTCCATATAATGGTACATATGTATTTTCAAAGTCAGAGTATGTAGCTATATATCCTATCTCTGGAGCATTAGGATTATATAATATATTAACAATACTTCCTTCTTTCATACCATCTACATCATTATACAAAAATGTGGTTCCTATTGCACTTTCTCTTATCTTATAATTTTGACCATCTACAACATACTTAACCCATATATTGGCTTCCTTGTCACCCTCCGATGTAGGTGCATCAGTAACGGATATATTTGTAACCACACCTTCTACAATTTCAAAGCCCTTGACATCCTTCATAAACTTGTCCTGTGTTATTACCTTATATACTGATAATACAACAACTCCAATAACTAAAAGTGTCATCAGTACAGTATACAAATTATTCTCTCGCATTTTTCTGGTACTGTCATCTAAAGGGGTTTCCATTTTACTGAAATAAAGCTTTTGATTATTATATCGATTTAGATAATCTTCATTGCTAATATCCTCTCCTACTATATATACTCGGTTTACAGTAGAATTTTTACTATCAAGCTTACCATTCCCTTTATACACAACATCTACATCAAATATAACATCCTTGTAGTATTCACACCTACTAAATATCTCTTTATTTGTTATAAATGATGTATCCCTTCCATTCGCCTTGCGTATTTTTACTTTATACTTGTACCCTCCACCACTTTGCTCATAGCCGACCGAATTAACGACTTTTCCACATATCAGCATTCTATTCTCCTTTTCTTATACTAATCAGCCAAATGATTTTCACAAAATCATTAAATCACCTATTACTTTAACATATTACTTTAATTATTTCTATATATAAGAATAATTTTAAAAAAATATTATACAATAATTTAACAAAAAAATTCTTGACTTATAATTAACTTCAAGTTATAAATAATATTGGTCGTAATTTATAGGTGTTGCGACATTAATTTCGTGAAAGCAAAATAGACCAGATGATATTATTTGTCATCAGAGTTCTAAGAGCGATCTTATGGGGACCACTTCTTTTTGAAGTCAAGGCCATACGGACAGCCGGGTCCACTGCCGATTGGCGGCTTGCCGCCTTATTGATTGAGTTAAAAGCTCAGTTTTATAAGTTGGTTACTTTATAACCGAAATGCGTTCTTACGCAAACTTGTGAAATGGTCAATAAGAGTAGTAAAAGTAGTATTGCTATATAGACTCTGTATGCCCGAAATAATATCCTATCTTTTATAAAAAATAATGTACTGGTATTTTGCAAACTGTATAATTAGAATTTTTATAACTATACCTGTTGTATACATTAGTGCAGAATTATAAAACTATGTAATTTCAAGCAAATACATATTTTGTTGCATATTTAATATGTGTTTTCTTAAATAAACCAATATGTATTCCACAATATCATATGTTATGATTTAATATCAGGATGCCTGTTGAGTTATATGTTAAAGGATATTTAAAGCAAGTTGTGTAAAAACAGCTTGCTTTTTTAGTATGTAAAATTCATTTTAAGTCGAGGTAATTTTATGGAAAAAGAGATTTTAGACCAATCCAAAGCCCCTATTTACGAGGCACTTGAGAGATTTCGTGAAATGCGTGTTGTACCCTTTGATGTTCCCGGTCACAAGCACGGAAAGGGAAATCCTGAGCTTACTGCCTTTCTTGGTGAAAAATGTGTAAGCATTGATGTAAATAGTATGAAGCCCTTAGACAATCTTTGTCACCCAGTATCGGTCATACGCGAAGCTGAAATTCTTGCTGCTGATGCCTTTAAGGCTGCAGACGCTTTTTTAATGGTCAACGGAACAACCAGCTCCGTACAAAGCATGGTGCTTTCCTGCTGTAAGCGTGGTGATAAAATTATTCTGCCTCGAAATGTTCATAGAAGTGTAATTAATGCTCTGGTGCTTTGTGGTGCTATTCCCGTGTATGTTAATCCTGAGGTTAATACAAAGCTTGGTATTTCCCTGGGGATGAGCCGGGAGCAGGTACAAAAGGCAATTAATGAAAATCCCGATGCTGTTGCTGTTTTTGTAAACAACCCTACTTACTATGGCATATGCAGTGACCTAAGAGCCATTGTTAAAATGGCTCACGAGGCTGGTATGCTGTGTCTTGCAGATGAGGCTCACGGAACGCACTTTTATTTTGGTGAAAATATGCCTGTTTCAGCAATGGAAGCCGGTGCAGATATGGCATCAGTTTCAATGCACAAAAGTGGTGGAAGTCTTACACAATCCAGCCTTTTACTCATTGGAAAAAATGTAAATGCTGGTCATGTAAGACAGATTATTAATCTGACCCAGACCACCTCTGGCAGTTATTTATTAATGTCTAGTCTTGATATTAGCAGACGAAATCTTGCACTCAGAGGCAAAGAGGTTTTCCGTAAGGTAGTCCAAATGGCTGAATATACCAGAGAGGAGATTAATGCTATTGGTGGATATTATGCTTATGGCAAGGAGCTTATAAATGGCGATTCAATTTTTGACTTTGACCCTACAAAGCTTAGTGTCCACACAAGAGATATTGGTCTGGCTGGTATTGAAGTATACGACATATTGCGTGATGAATACGATATACAAATAGAATTTGGAGATATTGGCAATATATTGGCATACCTTTCTATTGGTGACAGAATTCAGGAACTTGAGCGACTTGTAAGTGCTTTAGCAGAAATCCGCCGCCGTTATCAACGAGATTCCAGCGGACTATTAAGTCAGGAATATATTGACCCCGAAGTAGTAAGCAGCCCACAGGAAGCCTTTTACTCTAAAAAGAAAAGCCTGCCTATACATGAAAGCGTTGGCTATGTATGCAGTGAATTTGTAATGTGTTATCCACCGGGAATACCTATTCTGGCACCAGGAGAACGCATTACAAAGGAAATACTTGATTATATAGATTATGCTAAGGCGAAGGGGTGTTCAATGACAGGACCTGAGGACCCGGAAATAGAGCATTTGAATGTGATTATGTAATGCAATTTGTATATCCGCTTATGTTATTTTTGTTATTTATGATTGGTGTACCCCTCTTGTGTTACTTTAATAATTTCAAAGTAGACACGCTCTCGCTCGATTTCAATGTAGCGGTGCATAAGCTTGCAGGTATTACGATAAATCGTAATACCTGCGAGCTAAACACCGACATTTCCATACGGTCTACTTTTGAAATCATTAATGTAACACAAGGTATGTGGGGAATACATTTACAAATTATTTAACAATATTATGGAATTAAGGCGTTACCCTGTTGACTATAAAATAACATAGTGAAATTTGAGCGTTACTTTATTGGCTATATAAATTACATTGCAGAATTTGGTTGTTACTCCATTGGCTATATAATTTACATTATAGAATTTGGGTATTACCTTATTGGCTATAAAATAACATTGCAAAATTTGGGCATTGCCGTACTTACTACAAAATAACATTATAGGATTAGAGTGTTATTTTGTGATGCAGGTGTATTGTTGGTTATAAAGTATTATGGCATTGTATGTTATACCTTGTAGAAAATGTGTTTTTTATAATTATTGTTAGAAGATATTTTTTGGAAGATTTTAAGGAGATAGAAAAATGGATTTATGGTTTAGTGAATTTCACGCTCCAGATGTTAAGCACAGCTTGCGTGTAAACAGACATTTATATTCAAAGAAGAGTGAATATCAGCAGATTGATATTTTTGATACACCAGAGTTTGGAAGGGTTCTTACTTTGGATGGAAATGTAATGCTTACTGAGCGTGATGAGTTTATTTATGATGAAATGATTACTCATGTGCCAATGTCAGTACACAAGAATGTTCAAGCTGTATTGGTTATTGGTGCTGGTGATGGTGGTGTAGTTAAGGAGCTTACCCGCTATGAAAGTATAAAGAGAATTGACCTTGTGGAAATGGATGGAGATGTTATTGAGGCGTGCCGTGCCTTTCTTCCTGAAAATGCCTCCCGTTTAGATGACAGCAGAGTCCACATTTACTTTGATAATGCACTCCGTTTTATTAGAAGATGTACTGATGAATACGATTTAATTATTGTTGACTCTAATGACCCCTTTGGACCTTCTGAGGGATATTTTACAAGAGAATTTTATGGCATTTGCTACAATGCACTTCATGAGGACGGAATCATGGTCAACCAGCAGGGAAGTCCCTTTTACAAGCACGATGCTGAAATAATGCAGCGTAGTCATAAACGAATTGTAAATACCTTTCCTATAAGTCGTGTATATCAGGCACACATACCTACATATGCGGCTGGCTACTGGCTTTTTGGCTTTGCCAGTAAAAAATATCATCCAATAAATGACTTTGACGAGGCAAAATGGAAGGCTTTACATTTAAGCACAAAATACTATACAACAAAGCTGCATGTAGGCTCCTTTTATCTGCCTGCTTACTTAGAAAAAATGCTTGAGGAGGTTGAGTAATGAAACAAAATGTAGAAACCTTTATTGGCTGTGATGCCAATTTTGAAGAAGCTAAAATAGTACTGTTTGGTGCACCCTTTGATTCAACTACAAGCTATCGCCCCGGCGCACGCTTTGGCTCTTCTGCTATCCGTCACGAAAGCTTTGGTCTTGAAACCTATAGCCCTTATCAAAACAAGGATTTATGCGATATTAAGGTTTTCGATTATGGTGATTTAGAGCTTTGCTTTGGATTAGCCGAAGCCGCTTTACTGGATATAGAAAAAACTGCTGCAGAAATATTAAACCATAACAAACTTCCTTTTATGATTGGTGGGGAACATCTTGTAACCTATGGTGCTGTAAAGGCTGCTGTAGAAAAATATCCAAATCTTCATATTATTCATTTTGATGCACACGCAGATTTGAGAGAAGATTATCTGGGTGCAACCCTAAGTCACGCCTGCGTTATGAAACGCTGCTATGACCTTATTGGTAATGATAAAATCCATCAATTCTGTATTCGCAGTGGTGAAAAATCAGAATTTGAATTTGCAAGAGATCATACAGATATGCACCCTTTTAATTTTGATGGTTTGGGAGAGCTGGTCAATGAGCTAAGAGAAGCACATACCCCTATATACTTTACAGTAGACCTGGATTGCCTGGACCCATCAATATTCCCCGGAACAGGCACTCCGGAGGCAGGTGGCATAACCTTTAATGAATTGCTCTCAGCTATAATGCTGGTAAGCAAAACAAATATTATAGGTGCAGACATAAATGAACTGGCACCTATGCTGGATACAAGTGGAGTTTCCACTGCTGTTGCCTGTAAGGTGCTTAGGGAAATATTATTGGCAATATCCTAATTTCTTATGGGATATATGGCAAAAAACAATTTATTTACTGGAAACAAAATTAATTTAATAACATACAAGGAGAAATTAAAATGAGCAAAGTTTTAGTAATCGGTTGCGGTGGTGTCGCAAATGTTGCAATCAGAAAATGTTGTCAGGTAAGTGAGGTTTTTACAGAGCTTTGTATAGCAAGCCGTACAAAATCTAAGTGTGATGAATTAGCTAAGTCATTAGAAGGAAAAACCAATACTAAAATCACAACTGCACAGGTTAATGCAGATAATGTTTCTGAGCTTATAAGCTTAATTAATGAATACAAGCCTGAGCTGGTTATGAATATTGCACTTCCATATCAGGACCTTACAATTATGGATGCCTGCCTTGCCTGTGGTGTTAATTATATGGATACTGCCAACTATGAGCCAGAGGATACTGATGACCCAGAGTGGAGAAAAATATATGAAAAGCGTTGTAATGAGGCTGGCTTTTCTGCATACTTTGATTATAGCTGGCAATGGGCATACCGTGAAAAATTTGAGAAGGCTGGTCTTACTGCACTTTTAGGCTGCGGCTTTGACCCAGGTGTAACACAAGCCTACTGTGCTTATGCTAAAAAGCACGAATTTGATACTATTGATACTATTGATATTCTTGACTGTAATGGTGGTGACCACGGCTATGCCTTTGCTACAAATTTCAATCCAGAAGTAAACTTACGCGAGGTTTCTGCTCCTGGCAGCTACATTGAAAATGGAAAATGGGTCGAAATACCTGCTATGAGCATTAAACGCCAATACAGCTTTGATAAGGTTGGCGAAAAGGATATGTATTTACTTCATCACGAAGAGCTTGAATCCTTAGCCTTAAATATTCCTGAGGTAAAAAGAATCCGCTTCTTTATGACTTTTGGACAAAGCTATCTTACACATATGAAATGTCTTGAAAATGTTGGAATGTTATCTACTACCCCAATCAATTTTGAAGGACAGGAAATTGTTCCAATAAAATTTTTAAAGGCTCTCCTTCCTGACCCTGCTAGTCTTGGTCCTCGTACACACGGAAAGACTAACATTGGCTGTATTTTTACAGGTAAAAAAGACGGTAAAGAAAAAAGCTACTATATTTATAATATCTGTGACCATCAGGAATGTTATAAAGAAGTAGAAAGTCAGGCTATCAGCTACACTACTGGTGTTCCTGCAATGTGTGGAGCTTTAATGCTTCTTACAAAAAAGTGGAACAAGGCTGGTGTTTATACTGTAGAGGAATTTGACCCAGACCCATTCCTTGATGCACTTGACAAATATGGATTACCACGCAGCGAAAACCACAACCCAGTATTGGTGGATTAATGAATATGAAAAAAAATATACATCCAGCTTTTAAGCTTTTTAATGAAATTAACCCTTTTGAAGCTTTTTCATCGCTTCCCTCCCCTAGCTATGTTATCAGCGAGGAGGCACTAATAAATAATGCAAAAATATTAGCAGAAGTCATTGAGGAAACTGGCTGCAAAATACTTCTTGCACAAAAGGCATTTTCCAATTTTAATTTTTATCCCCTGCTTTCTGACTGCATATCTGGTACAGAAGCAAGTGGTCTGTTTGAGGCAAGACTAGGTGCTGAGGAAATGATTGGCAAAGAGGTTCATGTATTTTGTGGAGCCTATACTGACAATGATTTTAAGGAGCTTTTAAAATATGCTGACCACATAGTTTTTAATTCTCCAAACCAATTAAAAAAATTCGGAAGTCTGGCTAAGGAAAATGGTAAAAGCATAGGACTTCGTATCAACCCACAATGTTCTACACAGGAGGGTCATGAAATCTATGACCCCTGTGCCACAGGCAGTAGATTAGGCGTGACAAGACAGGTGTGGAATGAGGAAATGGATGCCTCTGCTATTGCCCTTTTAGATGGCTTACACTTTCACACACTTTGCGAACAAAATTCCGATGCCCTTGAAACTACACTTAAGGCAGTAGAGAAAGGCTTCGGCGATATTCTTCCACAAATGAAATGGCTTAATATGGGTGGGGGTCATCATATTACCCGTGAGGATTATGATATTAAAAAGCTTAAACAGCTTATTAAATATGCACAAAATAAGTGGGATTTATCTGTCTATCTTGAACCCGGAGAGGCTGTAGCTCTTAATAGTGGCTACCTTATAAGCCGTGTTTTAGATGTTGTAAAAAATGGTAATATAAATATTGCAATTCTTGATGCTAGTGCTGCCTGTCATATGCCAGATGTAATTGAAATGCCTTATACACCACCTCTTTATATGGCAACACCTAAAGAAGCTGACAATAACCACCTTACAAATGCTTACCCTTACAGGCTAGGTGGGCCTACCTGTCTTTCAGGGGACATTATTGGTGATTACTACTTTAATGAGCCATTAAAAATCGGAGATATGCTTATATTTGGCGATATGGCAATATATTCAACCTGTAAAAACAATACCTTTAATGGAATGGCACTGCCAAACATATATAAAATGACGATAAATGGTACTTTTGAAAAGCTTACGGATTTCGGGTACGAGGATTTTAAAATGCGACTTGGAAGATAAAATTTGATGAGGATTTTAAAATACAACTTGAAATACAGAATATGATATGGATTTTAAAATACCTTCTGCAAGATATATCTAATGCGAATTTTAAAATACAACTCGAATGATAGAATTTACAAATAATTATAATGTAAACAAGGTTAAGTAGCTGTTGGAAAACAGGTACTTAACCTTATTTATATATATTTTCCCTTAGTTTTTGTATTATTTTAAGGCAGAGTAACTTATTTAAGATAATTACTTCAGCCTATAATAGCAAGTGCTCTTTCCCACTCCTTCTTTTCTCAGTTCTTCCAATGCCACTAATTTTCGCAATGCACCTTCAATAGAACTTATACTAAGTGAAGGACAAAGCTCACGAATATCCTGTTTGGTAAACCGCCCCAATTTATTCATAGTTGCTCGTCTTACCATTTCAAGAGCTGATAATTTGGTTTCTACAAGAGAAAATCGTTCTTCAAAATCCTTGTATGCAGCCAGAACTGTTCCTAGAAAGTATTTAATAAACGGAACATCATCTGATATACCCTCATGCCAACCATTCTGTGATTGGCCAAGTGCAGCATAATAAAAATCCTTGCTTTTTGCAATTTTTGCTTCCAAAGAAATATATTTACCAACATAGAAGCCATTCCTGTATAATAACAATGTTGTTAGCAGACGGCTCATTCTACCATTACCGTCGTTGAAAGGGTGAATACAAAGGAAATCATGAATAAAAATAGGAATAACAATTAACGGCTCTACTTCCATATTTCCTATTACTCGATTATACTCTTCACAAATTTTGTCCAATGACTCTGGCGTTTCATATGGACTAAGGGGTGTAAATAGTGTTTCAACATGACCATCTGGATAGGTGGCACTAATATAATTCTGTACACTTTTTGTTTTACCCGCCATGGGATTATTCATATGACTATACAAAATTTTATGGAGCTGGAGAATAAAATTTTGCGAAATTGGAATTACATCAAAGCTTTCGTGAATAATGTTTAATACATCTCTATAGCCTACAATCTCCTGTTCATCACGATTTTTAGGCATTGTCCTTTCTTCCACCAGCTGCTTAATGCGTGTACTTGTAGTCACTATACCCTCTATGGCATTAGATGCTTCTGTACTTTGTATTTTTGCAATTTCAACCAGTTTTTCTAATTCCTCTGGTCGTTGTTTAAGATACATTTCCTGCTTTCCTGCTTCTTTATATATTGCAGCTATCAAACCAAGTATATCTGAATCCCATTTTCGATTTTTGATTTCCGAATAATTAAAAGTTCTCATAACCTCACCTCCGATAGTTTTACCTTAAATATTAGTATATTTTAAGGAAAAAATCAATATTTTAAGGGCATTTTACCTTAAATTATACTCCTCTATTTCCTCTACCCCCTCCTTTGTTAGCTGCAAGCACCTATTACAAGTATTCTCTAGAAACTCCATATCGTGTGTAATTACAATAATTATAAATCCCCTTGCTGCCAGCTCTTTTATCAGCCTGCTTACCTCCAGCATACTAGAATAATCTAGTCCACTGGTTGGCTCGTCTAATATAATAATATTTTTTTCGGCTGTTATTGCTACAGCTAAGATTAATTTTTCTCTTGTCATTTGATAAATACTCAAGATTTGATGGTGTGCATGTAAAATGATTAGGTTTATATTTTTTCAAAAGATTATAAAAAGAAGCAACTTCAAATTTAGGAATTGGAATACAAATCATTCCCAAACATAATGGAAGATGAATTGCTACACAAATTCCAAAGGCAATAAACGGAGGAATAATTACCATATACTTCTGGTGTCTGCGATGTTCCATTCCAAGACGGTACTGCATTGCAACAGCATTAATATTATTGTGCGATAACATTACTCCTTTTGATTTACCTGTAATATTGTCAAACAACTCTTTATGCCAAAGCTTTATACTATGCATCTGATTGTTTCATCGCAACTTCAAGGAATGGTTTTAAATCATTTTTATCTATTGTTTAGTCCCTTCTCTACTCAATTATAGATATAATCTTTTTTTCATTTCTCTTTGAAAAATCACTTAGCGAATACGAGCGAATTCGCTGATTCACAATATTCGGAATTAAAAATCCATTATTAGTCAGCTTTGCACATCGGTTAATAATGGTTTTATTAGTCACTCCCAACATTCTGCTTACATCAATTGGTGTAAATTCCAACAATCTTTTCTTTAATAAAAATGCCAACAAGTCTTTCTCTTTTGCATTCAGATATGACATACTCCCTGCTAAATCATCTTCCTGCGCTCCCTTTGAAAGTTCATAGACTTTTTTCGAGTATAACTCCATCATTCTCAAAAAGTAATTTATCCAAATCTCCGAATGTGGTGGATTCTCCCTTCCTAAATAATACAATGGTGGCAATCCCATCTGAAGCGACTCATAATATTCATCCGGATCATAAGCAAAGTATTCCTCCAATGAACCGATGCCACCAAACCCATATCCATATAAATCAAGTATATATCCCGACATAAGTCTAGCGGTTCTGCCATTACCATCTTCAAAAGGATGTATTGTAACTATTTGATAATGAACTATTGCAGCAACAATTAATGGATGGTCATCCGTAGTATTTACATATTTCTCTAACTCGTCTAGCAATTCCGGTATCTCACTGTATTCCGGTGGAATATAATCCGGAGTTCCTGTTGCTGAATCATACACAGCAAACAACATCCCCGGTGGTATTGCTCCCCTGAGTCCAATCTTTTCTTTGGATGCTCCTTTTTCAACTATTGCCTGTACTTCAAGTATCATTTTTTTTGAAAACAATTCTTTTTTTTCAAGTTTTTCTTCTAACAGATTCAATGCAAGAAAATAATTTCTAATTTCCTGTTCAGGCTTTAAGAAATGCTTATGTTCATCTTTTTCAATAGCTTCATCTGCCTGTTGCTCCGTAAGGGGATTCCCTTCTATTTTGTTAGATGCATACGAACTCTTTTTCTTGGAATTCTTTCGCAGCCTGTTTCTTGTCACAAGTGGCAATTCTATTGTACTCAATGAAAATCGGTTTTCATCTATTATAGATATCTTCTTTAATATATCATTTGTCAATGTAACCTTTATCATGCATAGTTCCCTTTCCTTGATTCGTCTTAAGATTATTATACCCTCTTTCAATGAATTTTTCCATTATTATTTCACTATTTTTTCACTATTTTTCATTTTCTTCCACTTCCATTATTATAAAATCAACCTTCCCACTTTCCTTACTGGAAAATATGAAGAGTATTTCGTCATCCACAGTTGAGTTTGGTGAATTATTTTGAACTAATGGTTCCAACACCTTATATCCAAGTGCATTGACAAGTATCTTTACATTATCTATAAACTCTTCCATCACAGCTACTTGTGATTCTTTCATAACAGAGTTTTTGGTAAGTACATGACATCTTTTACTTACTCTTGCAATCTCCACAAAACGATTTTCAAGGTATCTAATCAAAGCCTTATTGAGATCTCTACCAATAAAGATAATTTCAGTACTCCAGTAATATTTTTCATTTTCAGCTTGATAATCTCTTAACAATAACCATACTTTATAAGCTCAAAAATATGTGCTAAGCGTTCGTGATATTTTCGTTTTGCCTTCTTTTTGTAGTTGTAGTAACAATTAGGGCTAATTCCAAGTTTAGTGCATAGCCACCTTAAACCAAATATACTTTTATTATCGTCAATAAATCGATATACCACTAATCGATTTCCTTCGCGAAGAATGCCGCTGCTTTTTTTAGAAAAGCAATTTCCTTATCTTTCTCGTTAAGAATCTGATTTAATCTTCTAATCTCCCTGGCTTCATTAGATTCAGGTGTAGTGTTGGTGGTATAAAGGCATTCTTCCTTATACTGATTAACCCATTGGCTAACAGTACTCTTTGCAATATTATAATCAGCAGCTATTTGGACTGTTGACTTATCTTTAGCCATATATGCTTTGACCACTTCTTTTTTAAAATCATCGCTATAATGTATTGACATAGTAATGTCCTCCTTGTTTGAGTAATATTATAATATATTATTCGAACAAGGTGTTACAAATTTACTATATCACTACAATCTTTAATTATTTCCAACTGACAGTAAATTTACTCCATCAAATTTGCTGATTAATTGACAAAAATAAAAAAAATATATATAATTGCTTGAAATATCTACATTTTTAAGAAAAATATAAAAGATATGGCTGATATTAAAAAACACTTTTCCATATCTTTTTTTGAGCAAAAAATCTGAAGATAGGAGGTTGATAAAATGCTAAAAAATGCTATAGCATATATTTTAAGAAAAAGAAATAGAACAAGTATAGTATTTATTATTTTAACATTAGTTCTCTCATGTTTGTATTCATGTTTGAACATATCAAAATCAACAAGTGATTTGGAAAAAAACTTATACAAGATTTCAAATACATCATTATCAATAACTAAAAATAATGGTGATACTTTTGAAACTAATCAGTTTAAAGACTTAGATAATATTAAAGAAATAAAAGAAATTATCACTATGTATGATGGACTTGCTAGAACTACAAACATCAAGGTTATAGATGGAACACAATTAATAGAACGAGATGATTTATCAGATGAGTTCAAAAATATGCTTTCAGTAGAAGCTACTAATAATAGTGAAAAGGACAATTTATTTAGTAGTGGCATTTTCACTATTATAAAAGGCAGACATATTAAGAATAATGATAGAGGAAAAATTCTTATTCATAAGGAACTTGCAGAAAAAAATAAACTAAATATTAATGATAAAATTAAACTTGAATTGATTGATTTTAATAACAATGAAAAGAAAATGGAATATGAGTTTGAGATAATTGGAATCTTTTCAGGTAAAAAACAAGAAAAATATACTGGCTTATCATCGGACTTTAGTGAAAATATGGTATTTATTGATTATGAATCAAGTCAAAAAGCATTAAATAAACCTGAAAATAACAAAATTGTTAATAAACTTGAAATATACTCAGATAGTTCAGAAAATACAAAGGTAGCACTAAATAAAATTAAAAAAATCAAAATTGATTGGTCACAATTAAGGGTTTCAAGTGATAACCATATATTCGAAGAAACACTAGAGTCTATAGATGGAATAAAACATATTATTAATATCATGACATATTCAATTATGATAGGTGGAATTACAGTTTTATCATTAATATTAATATTATGGTTAAGAGAAAGAATACATGAAATAGGAATATTATTATCAATTGGTATAAGTAAAATAAAAATAGTAACTCAATTTATACTTGAATTGTTATTTATATCACTACCCTCTTTAGTATTATCATTGTTTATAGGAAATGTAATATTAAATATTATAGTCGATGGATTTATGAATTCTGATGATTCAACAATAACGGTTGATAGCTTACTTAAAAACAATAATTTAATTTCAAATTTTATAACATTTTTAGAAAGTTACGGAATATTAATTGGAATTATTGTTCTATCAGTTATTATTGCAAGTTTAATGATATTAATAAAAAAACCAAAAGAAATATTATCAAAAATAAGTTAGGAGATTAAAAATGGATATATTAGAAATAAAAAATGTAACATATAATTATCCAAATTCAAGTGAGTTAGTATTATCTAAAGTAAATCAAAAATTTGAAATTGGAAAATTCTATGCAATAATAGGAAAATCAGGAGCAGGAAAGTCAACATTACTTTCACTATTAGCAGGTTTAGATAAACCACAAAAAGGTCAAATCTTATTTAAAGGAAATGATATAGAGAAAGACGGCTATAGTAATCATAGAAAAAATAACATATCATTAGTTTTTCAAAACTATAATTTAATTGATTATTTAACACCAATAGAAAATGTCAGATTAGTAAATAAAAATGCATCTGAAACAATCTTATTTGAATTAGGGCTTGACAAAAGTCAAATAAATAGAAATGTAATGAGGTTATCAGGAGGACAACAACAAAGAGTGGCTATCGCAAGAGCATTAGTTTCAGAAGCCCCAATTATTTTAGCAGATGAACCTACCGGAAACTTAGATGTTGATACTGCAAGTGAAATAATTGAAATACTTAAAAAGTTAGCAAAAGAAAGAAATAAGTGTGTAATCGTGGTAACACATAGTAAAGAGGTTGCAAATTCTGCAGACATTGTTTTGGAATTAAGAGATAGAAAACTTAAAAACATAAACAAAATTCCTCAGGAGGTCAAATAATGATTAAAAATGCATTTCATTATGTAACTAGAAAAAGTCTAAAATCAATAATTATATTGTTAGTTATAACAGCTATGTCAACACTTTGTCTTATTAGTTTATCAATTAAAGATGCTACGAACAGAGCATCAAAAGAAACTTATGGAAATATTACAAATAGTTTCTCTATGGAAATAAACCGAAGAGTTAATTTTGGAACACCAAGAGGTGGTGGCAATATAAAAGGACAAGATATTAAAAAAATAGCTGCATCAAAAGATATTGATTCATATGTAAAAAGAATTAATAGTGTTGCTGATTTAGTTGATAATGATATAATAGAAACTCAAAAAACACTTTCAAGTCAATCACCAGAAAGAGCAAAAAACTTTAAAAGGGCTGTTATGTTAACAGGAGTTAATGATTCATCAAAAGAAAATAAGTTTATCTCCGGAGCTTACAAATTATCTAGTGGTGAACATTTAAACGAAAATGATAAAAACAAGATTTTAATGCATAAAGACTTAGCAGAAAAAAATAATTTAAAAATTGGAGATAAAATAAAAATAAAATCTAATTTATTTGATGCTGATAATGAAAAAGGAGCAAATGAAGAAGTAGAAGTCGAGATAAAAGGTCTTTTCGATGGTCATAATGAAGGTGGTGTTACTGTAGCCCAAGAACTTTACGAAAATACTTTGATAACTGATTTAGATACGGCTGCAAAAGTATATGGAAATACAGAGGATACTGCAGTATATCAAGATGCAACATTTTTTGTAAAAGGTAATAAAAATTTAGATAAGGTTATTAAAAATATTGAAAAACTTGATATAGATTGGCAACAATATAATTTGATTAAAAGTTCAAATAATTACCCGGCACTACAACAATCAATATCAGGTATATATAAAATAGCAAACAAATTATTTGCAGGTTCATTATTATTTGCAGGTGTTACAGTTTCATTACTATTATTTTTATGGATGAATGCCAGAAAAAAGGAAATTGCAATTTTGCTTTCACTAGGAATTTCAAAAGCTAAAATATTCGGACAATTTGTTATTGAACTTGTATTTGTATCAATTCCAGCATTTATAGGATCATACTTTCTGGCAGTTTATACAGCAAGTATGATAGGAAATAACATATTAAGTAAAGTTACTGGTACTATAGCAAAACAAATTGCCAAACAAGGAGAATCTAGCCAACTTGGAGGTGGAGCTGAAGTAGATGGTTTTAATAAAACACTAACAAGTTTAGAAATTAATATATCTCCAAAATTAATGATATATGTGATTTTATTTATGTCAATAGTTCTTATAATATCTTTACTAATATCTTCATCAAGCAATTTAAAGAAAAGTCCAAAAGAATTATTGATTGATACAAAATAGTAATAAATATTTATAATTTATTAAAAGTAAACCAGAGATGGTTTACTTTTTAAATAGTTAAAATTTAATTTTTGTATAGTGACCATATTTAAAACTTTGTAGAAAAAAGGTAAATGCTTCATAGCAAGTACCTAATTTTATAAAAAGGTTGTGTTTTCACAACCTTTTTGCTTTTCTGATATATTCCGGCAGTTCTGTCAACAAGTATTCGAAATACTCATATGGCTTTAAGTTATTAGCCTTGCCAGTTTCTGCAATACTGTAGATAATAGCCGAGGCGTTAGCAACATTTATTGTATCTATTACCTGCCAGTTTTTCTTTCCGATACAAAATCCACGAATAGCCCGTTCGCTTGCATTATTGTCTATAGGTACATCTCCATCCGTCAAAAATACTTTCAGATATTTTTCCTGATTTAATATATATGTAAAGCCATCTCTAAGTTTACCCTTATTTGGTACTGAAGCTTCTTTTAATTTACCTTCCTCGCGATATATGGCCTGTATCTTTTTCATAATGATATAGGCTTCTGATTTTTTCTGTGTTGATGCTGGTATAGTTTTTAATGCGTATCAGGTAAATAACTCGCACCTTGAGTAAACACCTCACGGTTGAGATAATTGAAAAAGATGAAAAAGTTTACAACTTTTTACACTTTTTAAACCGAGGAGGACATTACTATGTCAATACATTATAGCGATGATTTAAAAAAAGAAGTGGTCAAAGCATATATGGCTGGAGATAAGTCAACAGTCCAAATAGCTGCTGATTATAATA
>ENA-OPBD01000309-OPBD01000309.1-human-gut-metagenome-genome-assembly--contig:-NODE-309-length-37513-cov-4.250334_pt1 | contig 37513 bp, 40 predicted proteins | sample MGYA00241062_ERZ501440 | MGnify/ENA primary metagenome ERZ501440 (study PRJEB25962, sample SAMEA2042628) | human gut metagenome | biome: human gut; feature: human-associated habitat; material: faeces...
ATCTGCCGCACCTCGCTCGCCGTATCGGCACTTAGAATTATGCGGTATTGCCCTAGGGTGTATCAGAAAAGTCGAAAATATCGCCTTTTTCTACAAACACAGTACTATAACGGAAGGAAGTTTTTCTGATGATCTCTGTTGCAATCGATGGCCCGTCCGGGGCGGGCAAATCCAGCCTTGCCAAACGCCTTGCTGCGGATATGGGCTTTACCTATGTAGATACCGGTGCCATGTACCGCTCCATCGGCCTGTACGCCGTGCGCCAGGGCAAGGACCCACATGATGCCGCTGCCGTGGAGGCCCTGCTGCCGCAAATCCACCTGGATACCAAGCTGGAGGAGGGCACCCAGCACTTTTACCTGAACGGCGAGGATGTCTCCTCGGCCATCCGTGCCGAGGAGATCGGCATGGCGGCTTCCGCTGTGGCGGCGATTCCGGCTGTGCGCACCTTTTTGCTGGATGCCCAACGCACTTTGGCCGCCAGCCGCGATGTGCTGATGGATGGCCGCGATATCGGCACTGTGGTGCTGCCCAACGCAACGGTAAAAATCTTCCTGACTGCCACCCCGGAAGCCCGCGCAGAGCGCCGCTATAAAGAGTTGCTGATGAAAGGCGAAAAGCACGACTACCAGAATGTTCTGGCCGATGTCCGCGCGCGTGACTATCAGGATACCCACCGTGCAGCAGCCCCGCTGCGCCAGGCCGAAGACGCTGTGCTGGTGGATACCAGCGAGCTGAACTTTGACCAGAGCTTTGAAGCCCTGAAAAAAGTCATTCAGGACCGCGCAAAATAAAAGCCGCGCTGCGAGCAGGGGAGAGCGTTGCACCTGGAAATAGGGGAAAGCTGCCCCCAAAACGAATATTTGTTCTGTAGAATCCGTAGGGGTGCACATTGTGCGGTGTTGCCGTAGGGAATCTCTTCCGACAATACACGGGGCAAATAACCTGACGGCTCAACGTACCCAAAAACACAGAACAACAAACATTTAACCAATTACTAAGAAATGGTGGAAAACTATGCTGCTTTATTGGATCCTGCTGCCGATCGTCTGGCCGCTGCTGCATATTTTGTGGCGCATTGAGGTGGTCGGCAAAGAGAACATCCCCCGCGGGCGCGCCCATGTTATCGCATCCAACCACCTTTCGGACCTGGACCCGGTCTATATTCTGGAAGCGGTGTTCAGCTGGAAGCGCTATACCATCCTGGCCAAGCAGGAGCTGTTCAAAAATCCGCTGATCGGCTGGGTTTTGAGCTGCATGGGCGCGGTGCCCATTGACCGCGGCAAGGGCGATATGGGCACCGTTAATAAAGTGACAGACGAATGCAAAAACGGCACGCCGATCCTGATCTTCCCTGAAGGAACCCGCAGCAAGACCGGCGAACTGCTGACCTTAAAAAGCGGTGCTTTCCTGATTGCCGGCAACGCCGATGCCGATATGGTGCCCTGCCGCATTATTTACGATACGCCGGATAAGCGCATGCACATGTTCTGCCGCATCCGCATCTGCTTTGGCACCCCCATCTCGGCAGAGGAGATGAAGGTAGAGGACCCGCGCCGCTCGGTACCCAAGCTGCGTGCCCTGCGCACCCGCCTGAAAACCGAACTGGAACGCCTGTACGAAGAAAATCACTTCTAAAACGCGATGCAGGGAGAAATAACCATGCAAATTATTCTTGCAAAAACCGCAGGGTTCTGCTTTGGGGTAAACCGCGCGGTCAAGCTGACTTATGAATTGCTGGAGCAGGGCCGCCCGGTGGCAACCCTTGGCCCGCTGATCCATAACCCGCAGGTGGTGGAGGATCTGGAAAGCAAAGGTGCCATTACCTGTGACAGTGTGGACGATGTGCCGGACGGCTACGAGGTTGTCATCCGCAGCCACGGCGTTGGGCAGAGTGTGTATGATAAAATCTCAACACGCCGCCTGGCGTATCATGACGCCACCTGCCCGTTTGTTACAAAAATCCATAAAATTGCTGCGCGGGCCGGTGCGGAGGGCGCCATGCTGCTGGTGGCGGGCGATGCCAAACACCCCGAAGTACAGGGAATTGTTGGCCATACTACGGGAAAAGTGGAAGTGTTTGCCAACTTGGCAGAGCTGGAAAAACTGCTGCCGGAACTCACACAACAAAAATCTATTTTTGCGGTAGCGCAAACCACTTTCAATGTCCAAAGCTGGGAAACTTGCAAGGAATTTTTGAAAAACCAGTGTACAAATGCCAAAATATTTGATACAATATGTAATGCAACGTGGGCGAGGCAACAGGAAGCGGAAGACCTCAGCCAAAAATGCGATCATATGGTCGTCATTGGTGGTCATCATTCTTCCAATACCCAAAAGCTGTTGCAGGTCGCGGCCCGGCATACCAAAGCTATCAATGTGGAGACAGCTGATGAACTCGACAAAGATTGGCTTAACGGTGCCAGGATCGTGGGCGTAACAGCCGGGGCTTCAACGCCTTCGTCTATAATTGAGGAGGTACTTAACTGTATGAGTGAAGAAATCCGTGACGACATGAGCTTTGAGGAGATGCTCGCTGCATCCGAAGCAAAGCCCCTGTACGCAGGTAAGATCGTAAAAGCCAAGGTCATCAGCGTTTCCCCGACGGAATGTGTCGTCGGTATTGATGGTTCCAAGCACACTGGTATCGTCAAGCTCAGCGAGATGAGCCATGACCCCAACGCCAAGATGGAAGACCTTGTTAAGGTGGACGACGAGCTGGATTTGGTTGTTGTCAAGACCAATGACCAGGAAGGTGTTGACACCCTTTCTCGTGTCCGTTTTGAAGCCCAGAAGGGCATGAAGGATGTTTCCGAGGCTGCCGAAAACGGCACCGTTATGGAAGGCGACGTCATGGAAGCCAACAAGGGCGGCGTTGTTGTCAACGTCAAGGGCGTTCGTGTGTTTGTTCCCCGTTCTCAGGCTACCATGCGCCGCGACGAGGACTACACCAAGCTGGTTGGCCAGCACGTTAAGCTGGTTATCACCGAGTGCGCAGGCCGCAAGATCGTCGGCAGCATCAACAAGGTTACTGCTGAAGAAAACAAGGCAAAGCGCGATGAGTTCTGGAAGAACGTTGAAGTTGACAAGCAGTACACTGGCGTTGTCAAGAGCCTGACTTCCTACGGTGCCTTTGTTGACATCGGCGGCGTGGATGGCCTGTGCCACATCAGCGAACTGAGCTGGAACAACATCAAGCATCCCTCTGAGGTCGTCAGCGTTGGCGATACCATCGAAGTGTATGTTAAGAGCTATGACCCCGAGAACCAGAAGGTTTCCCTGGGCTACAAGAAGGAAGAGGACAACCCCTGGGAGAAGCTCAAGAACGAGTATCCCATCGGCTCTGAGTTCGAGGCTCCGGTCGTTTCCATCACCAAGTTCGGTGCATTTGTCCGCATTCTGCCGGGCATTGACGGTCTGGTCCACATCAGCGAGATCAGCAACGAGCGCGTGAACAAGGTTTCCGACGTCCTGAAGGTCGGCGACATGGTCAAGGTTAAGCTGATCAATGTTGACTTTGATCGCAAGCGCATCAGCCTGTCCATGAAGGCTTGCCTCGACGAAGCTGCCGAGGACGCTGAATAATCCCCGAATTGCAGCAGGGGCCTGCCTGGCAACAGGCGGGCCCCTTTTGTTATATGTCAGTGTGCACTGTTGGCGTACACTGGCGAGCAGCGCTGCAAACCTCCCTGCGCTGTGTGGTAAAGGATAAACTGCATGGAAAAATTAAAGGCTTTTATTAAAAAATATTATGAGGGGTTTGCCTACCTGTTTTTTGGCGGGCTTGCCACGCTGTTGAACCTGGTGCTGTTTGCCGTGTTCCAGGCTGTGCTGGGCACGGGCTTTGCAACCGGCATTGGCAATGTGCTGGATAATATCATCTGCATTCTGTTTGCCTACTGGACCAACCGCACCTTTGTGTTCCGCAGCAAAAACAGCGGCCAGGCTGCTCTGGCGGAGTTTGGCCAGTTTGTGGCCTGCCGTATTGGCACCATGGTCATGGACCAGGTCATCATCTGGCTGGGCGTCAGCGTGCTGGCACCGCATGTGGCATTTGCCGCAGCCAACGCTGACCTGTGGGCCATGGGTGTTAAACTGTTCAGCCAGGTTATCGTGATTGTATCCAACTATGTGTTCAGCAAGTTGTTTATTTTCAAAAAGAAATAACAACACAGAACAGATAGAAACCCGAAACAACCAAACCGACGATGATAAGGAGGGCTTTCTTATGACAAACAAAATCCGCGGCGGTGCATTCCGTCTGACCGGCCTGATCCTGGGCATTGTGGGCGCAACGGTCAGCCTGACGGCCATTGTATTTTCGACCATCGGCCTGCACCAGGCGCACCTGTGCAAGACCTGTAAAAAAGGAGAAGAATTCAAATGAAATACACCAAGGAGGAAATCCTTTCCAAAGTTGACCACACCCTGTTGAAACCGGAGGCTACCTGGCCCCAGATTCAGGCCCTGTGCGATGATGCCATCAAGTATCATACTGCATCCGTCTGCATCAATACCTGCTATGTCAAGCAGGCTGTGCAGTATATGGCGGGCCGTGTTGCGGTGTGCTGCGTGGTCGGCTTCCCTCTGGGTGCAATGGATACTGCTTCCAAGTGCTTTGAAGCAAAAACCGCTGTGGAAAACGGTGCCGAGGAAGTGGATATGGTCATCAATATCGGCCGCCTGAAGAACAAGGAATATGACGCTGTGCGCGAGGATATCGCCGCCGTCAAGCGGGCCGTGGGGGATAAGGTGCTCAAGGTTATTATTGAAACCTGCCTGCTGACCGATGAAGAAAAAGAGAAGATGTGCGATATCGTGGTGGAAGCCGGTGCCGACTTCATCAAGACCAGCACGGGCTTTTCTACCGCAGGTGCAACCTTCCATGATATTGAGCTGTTTGCCCGCTGCGTGCGCGGCCGCTGCAAGATCAAGGCAGCCGGCGGCATTTCCACCGTTGAGGACATGGAAAAGTTCCTGGATCTGGGCGCAGACCGCCTGGGCACCTCCCGCGCTGTTAAACTGCTGACGGCGGAATAATTTTGCCGTAACGCAGGGTACACACAAATAAACCAAAGACCTCCATCCCAAGCACAGAACCGTGCAGGGATGGAGGTCTTTTTGTCTACAATCAGCAATAAAATCAGTATTTGTTATCTTGCACAAAGCGAACGGTTGCGCTTACAGCAGGTACGCTTCAAACCGGTGCAGGTCATCCACCTTTACGGTTGCCTTGTAATACACGCCGTTTTCGCGGTATTCTTCAGCCAGAACGCTGCCGCGGGTGCGGAACACATCGGCCAGGGCCAGCTTGTCATAGGGCAACAGCACCTCAATGGTGCGCACACGGTGTGCCAGAATCTCGTCAATCTTGGCCAGCAGGCTGTCCAGCCCGTAGCCGGTTTTGGCGCTTACCAGCAGCACATCCGGGTCATAGGGGGCAACACCGGTGCGGTCGCACTTGTTGTAGACCGTCACCTGCGGGATATCCCCGCAGCCCAGGTCGTTCAACACTTCATCGGTCACGCTCAGCTGCTCGGCGGCTTCGCTGTCGCTGGCGTCGGCAATTTTCAAAATGATGTCAGAGCAGGCAGCTTCTTCCAGTGTGCTCTTAAAAGCATCCACCAAATCATGCGGCAGGCGGCTGACAAAGCCGACTGTATCCACCAGGATCACTTGTAACCCGCTGGGCAGCGTGCATTTGCGGGCGGTGGGATCCAGCGTGGCAAACAGCATGTCGGCTTCAAAAATTTCTGCGCCGCACAAAGCGTTGGTCAGACTGCTTTTGCCCACGTTGGTGTAGCCCACCAATGAGATGACCGGAACACCGTTTTTCTGGCGGGCGCGGCGGGTTTCACCACGGCGCTTTTCCAGCTCTTTCAGGCGGCTTTCCAGCTTTTCAATGCGGCTGCGCAGGTAGCGGCGGTCCAGCTCCAGCTTGGTTTCACCGGCACCGCGGCGGGCACCGCCACCGCCGCCGCCACCGCCGCCCTGGCGGCTCAGCGCCTCGCCAAGGCCCTGCAGGCGCGGCATGCGGTATTTCAGGGTGGCCAGCTCAGTTTGCAGCTTGCCCTCGTTGGTGGTGGCGCGCGCACGGAAGATTTCCAAAATCAGCATCGTGCGGTCCAGCACTTCCACCTGCAAAGCCGCGCTCAGGTTGCGGATCTGGCTGCCGGTCAGCTCGCCGTCAAAGATGGCGGCCTCGGCATCGGTATTCAGGCATACCAGGCGCGCTTCCTCCACTTTGCCCTCCCCCAGAAGGGTGGCGGCTTCGGGGGTGCTGCGCTTCTGGCACACGGTAGCAACGGCCTGCATGCCGTTGGCTTCCGCCAGGGCGGCAAGCTCATCCAGGCTGCGCTGGGAGTCAAACTTGCCCTGGTCCAGCGCCAGCAGCACAACGCGCACCGGCGGGCGCTCGCTGTCCAGAGCCTTCTGCCCAACAGGGGCGTCCTCTGCCGGGGCCTGGGTAGCGGTAAAGTCCAGGGTGATGGGGTCCTTCATTTCGTCCATAGGGGTCCTTTCTGGCCGTATTCGGCCAGGTCAGCAAAAGTATGGGGCAGGGGAGTGAATGTCAGACGGTTGTCTCGGCATTCTCCGCTGGTTCCGTTGGTTCTGCCTGTACAGCGGGGGCAGCGGCTGCCGGTTCATCGGATTTCTGGCTGCCGGGGTTCAGCAGGTACCAGGCCAGGCAGGGCACCTCGGTGCCGTCAAAGCGGTGCAGAACGGTATCGTGGTCATAATGGAAGCCGGTCTTGGCCAACACGCGGCTGCTTGCCACATTCTGGCTGGCGTGAAACCCGGCCAGCCAGGGCGCACCTACCATGCCAAACCAGTAATCGCGCACGGCAGCGGCGGCTTCGGTGGCATAGCCCTGGTTCCACCACTTTTTGCCCAAGGTGTAACCGATCTCATACATGCCGCCCAGCAGCTCGGTTTTCACGTTTTTCCAGGCATAGGGCTTTTCACGCTCACAGGATTCGGCGGGGGCAATGCTGATGCTGCCCATCAGCACACCGGTCACTTTATCGCAGATGCCCCAATCATAAAAATCCGGGCGGTCATATTGTTTGACGATCTCGTTCAGATATGCCATCGTTACCACCCAGTCACGGTGGGGCTCCCAGCGCAGGTAGCGGGTCACTTCCGGGTCATTGGCCCAGTTGCCAAACATCATTTCGCAGTCGTCGGTTGTCATACGACGCAGGACCAGCCGCTCGGTGGTCAACTCTTGTGTGCCGCAATGCTTCATCTTGATATACAACCTTTCCTTTGCAGTAGTTATGCTTGGCTGTGCAGCAGATACCGCCGCACAAAGCCCATAGAGATCTGCCACAGCTTGTACAGCTGGGCACGGTAAATGTTACAGTAAATAAACAGGATTGCCGCAGTCAAAACAAACTTGATGATAAAATTGTGGGCGAACACCACGCCGATCACGGCCACACCCACCGCCAGCAAAAAGCCGCAGATCGTCCGGCTGAAGCTGGGGATGGTGCGGTAGTAATACTGCCCGGTCACAGTGCGGTACAAAAACATCGTTGCATTGGCCGCTACCAGGCCGACCGCGGCACCCATTACGCCAAAACGCGGCACCAGCACGGCGCACACGGCAATGTTGGCCGCAACGCCCACGGCGGTTCCAATCGTATCCTGGAACGGCTTGCGGGCAATGGTGTTGCCGTACACCGTGCCTTCGCACAGGATGGAGAACACCACGGCCAGCATCATCAGCGGAAAGTAGGGCAGGCAGGCCGATTTGGCCGGGAAGATGATGAAGATGATATCCTCAAACATGACCAGCAGACAGAAAAAGCCGAAGATCAGCAGGTTCAGCAGATCATGGATGCGGCCAATGCGCTCCTGCTCGGTGCGGTAATGCGCGTAGACATAGGGGCCCCAGTAGGTGGAAAAACCGGCCTGAATGGTGGTGACAAGCTGGGCCAGGGTGTAGGCGAAATCAAACGAACCCTGCTCCGCCGCGGGGGCGTAATTGCCTAAAAAAGAAAGGCAGATGGCGCGGTACAGCGGGATCAGGATGGCCGCAGGTGCCAACACAATGCCGTAAGGCAGTGCCGCCCGGTAAATGTGGGCATAGGGGCGCAGGCCGCGCACAGGGGCCTCTTTCGTTTGACCTTTAGAAGCCCGCCGCCAATAGAACACTGCGACCCCCGCAAAGCTGCACACCGCACCCAGCACAAAAGCGCGGGCGTCCTGGGTAACAAAGCCGGGCAGCAGGTAGATCAGGTTCAGGCAGGCCTGCATCCACAGCGTTTCGGTGGTGTAAGCGCGCACATTGTTTTCCAGCCGGAGCAGCACGTTGAGGTAACGCACCAGCATGTACAGAGCAGCGTTCAGGAACAAAAACGGCACCAGCCCGGCACCGTTGGCCCCAAGGCCAAAGGCCGCCGCCAGCGGCTTGGCGAAAAAGATGCTGCCGATGCCGCCCACCAGCAGCATGACCAGCACCGAAAGCCGGGTACACGCGGCAAACATGCTGCGCCCGGTGGAACCGGCAGGCGGTTCGTGGTAAAAGCGCAGCAGGCTTTGGTCCAGCCCAAGCATGCCTACGTTCATCAGCGACATGGTGTATGCCATGAAGGAAGCAGGAACGGCGTAGCTTTCGGCGGGCAGGACGCCCTTGATGATAAGCGCTGCGCCGGAAATGCCAAAGCCAAGGTAGGTGGCAATGGAGTATTTCATCACATTTCCGGCAAAGCTTTCAGTTTTTTTCGGTTCAGACATGGCAGGCTCCCATTTGCAGCGGGCGCACCGCAGCGCGCCGGAAAAACAACTTTATTTTACATATGGCCGGATGCGCGCTTCCATGCGCTGGATCTCCTCCGGCGGGATATAGGCTTTGTCCACATAACCGTAAATGCGCTGGGCAAAGTTGGCCAGCGGCGGGCAGAAGGCAAACACCCGTTTGGGTTCCCACTTGTGGCGGTACAGCATGTGTACCCCCGCCAGTGCGCAGAACTTGAGCAGGTTGAAGTGCGGCGTAAAGCCGGGCCCCATCGGTTCATCCCGCGGGGAATTTTTGTACACTTCCTCCAGCAGGTCGGCCATCCGCTTGTAGGCCGGGGCAGGGGAGGGGTCAAAATAGCCCTCAATCACATCCCGTGCAATGGGGAACGGCGGGTTCGGCTGCGCCATGGCAGCGGCAAACTCCGGGTAGCTAGTCACATAGTGAGCATCCTTGTAGATGACGGGGTCATACTCGTGCTCGATGGGCACCGGGCGCAGGATATGGCAGCTTTTGCCAGCCATGTATACTTCGGCCACAGCGGTGCTCATCCAGATGGAGATGGAATCCGCCGCCACAATCCACTGCTTGACGGAATCCGCAAAAATCACATGGAAGTTGGGGCGTTTGGCGGCCAGCTCGTCCAGGGCTTTGCATTTCCATTCGCTGGGGTGGCGGCGGTATACCAGTTCCACCTCCGGGTGGTCACTCAGGTAGCGGTCAAACCAGGCCAGCGTTTTTTCCATCGAAACGCGGTTGGTGCGGGCAAAGCCGGAAAAATCCGTTCCCGCCATTTTGGAAAGCTCGGCCACTTCCTGGTCGGTCATGCTGGCATAGCCAAAGCTGGAAATGTACAGGTGCAGCTGTTTGGCGGGGTCAAGGCCGAATTCCTTGCACAGGGTTTCCTTATCCTTAAAGTAGCCCTTGAACTCCGGCCGCAGAAAGTCCATCATCACAGCGCCGGTCACGGGGGTGTTCTTGGCATCCATGCCATGGGCCTGTAACCGCTGGGCAGTGCGCTGGCCCCAGCAAGTCTGCACGCAGCGCTTGGCGTTGCCGTTCATGTTGAACCAATCGCCCTCCTCCTGCGTGTCGGAGAGCATCTGCTCCCAGTGCAGGTTGACGATCTTGTTGCATCTGCCAATGTTGTTGTACACATGGCTGTTGATGGCTTCGTTGTCATACATGCAGCTGGCAACCAGAACTTCCGGCTTGTCTTTGCCAAACAGGCGCAGATCTTTGGCATCCAGCAGCTGGCGGATGCGCACGGTGTAGCCGCGGCGCTCCAGCTCCAATTTGAGCAAAAGATCGCTCTCATATTCCCGAACGGTGTGTTCGTACAAAATCAAAAAGTCCAGTGCCACAGGGAACCTCCTTTTTGGGGTGGGGCAGCATCAGCGCTGCATATCATCAAACAGTTCGGCTGTCCAGTCCGGCAGGCCGTATTTTTCGTCCAGGTGGAACCCGTCAAAAAACTGGGTGTCATCATCGGTAATGCAGCTGGTGCCCCATTCGTAATTCAGCACAGTAAAATTCTGCTTTTCCAACAGCGGCAGAACTTCGTCCTGCATCACGGCGGTAATGCCAAAGGCATCGCATACCTCGGTGCGCACATTGGCGGCCATGGGGGGCAGCACAATGGTCAGCTCCACGCCGCGGTCTGCGCAGCGCTGGGCCATAGCCAAAAACTCCGCCAGCTCGGTTTCGTTCAGTGTCCAGTTCTGGCAGCGGGTGGTGATCAGCGCCGGGTACTCATACAGCTTTTTGTGCAGCGGAATCGTGTTCCCGGCATCATCCAGGTAATCCGCCGCGGTCCAGTCGCCGGATTCAATGGTGTCCGGCGTGCCCTTTACGGTGTCCATAAACACGGTCAGGGCGTTCACGTTGTATTCCAGGTTCAGACAGTAGGCCAGCGGGTTGCGCAGGGTAGCTTCCAGCGCCGAAAAACGGTCGGTGTTATAGCTGCTGTTTAAGGTGTAGAACGAAAGCTCGAACAGAATGCGGTCCACCTGGTTGCCGGAATCCAGCACATAGTTGGCAAGGTCCACACATTCCTTCAGGGAAGCACCGCCAAAGGCCAGGTTCTGCCAGCTTTGCCCGGTCAGGGAATCCACAAGGTCCATATCAAAGTGGGCCAGGCGGCTGTCGCCGATGATCAGGTTGGTGCCGGGGCTCTGCTCATAGGCGCGCACACGGGCCACCGGCTGGCTGGAAGAGGCTGTTTTTTTGATGCCAAAATAATTGTTTGGCTCAAACGCCACAAAAAAGGCAAGCCACAGATAGACCGGCACGAACAGCAGCGCCAATTTTTTGATGATATGCTTCACGCCGGAAATCTCCTTTTTTCCATAAGATTAAAACCCTGCATAGGGGCCGAACGCGTTGGCGTTAAAGCCGCCGCTCTGCATGATGTACCCCACCAGGATAAAAACGATCAAAACAACATACAGCGCATTGCGGTGCTTGGCGCTTGCCAGGGCAACCTCAGCCGGTTTGTTTTTGCAGGCAAAATTGCGCCGGTGATCCAGCCAGATGCCAAGCGCCAGCGCCAGCGCAGCGAACGCCCAATAAGCCGCTACCATAATGGTATTGGCGTAAAAGCCGGTATACGCTGTGCTGTACAGCTCCCCGGCAAAGCGGGCGGGGGACCAGCTGTTCATCAGGCAGCGGCCCAGGTAGACGAAAGCATCGCCAACGCCCAGGTTTTCGGCCATGCCGGAAAGGTTGCCGGACCCCACGCGGAAGAACACCATGCTGATGGTCCACAAAACAAACACCACAACCCGCTTGCCCCACAGCACACGGGCCGGGGTGCCGCGCTTTTTGGGTTTGCCAAAGCGGCGGTGCAGCAGCTCTTCGCCCACGCGGTAAACCGCCTGCAGCAGACCCCAGATGATGAATGGCGCGGTGCTGCCGTGCCAGAAGCCGGAAGCAAAGAACACGCAGAACACGCACAGCTCGGTGGGCAGGCGGCCAAAGCGGCCAAGATCTGCCCAGGCCAGCGGCATAAAGAGATAATCCTGCAGCCAGGAAGAAAACGAGATGTGCCAGCGGCTCCAGAAGCCAGAAAAGTTGGTGGCGTAAAACGGGGTCTTAAAGTTTTCCGGCAGGTCCAGCCCCAGCACAAGGCCGGTGGCACGGGAAATCTCGGAATAGCCGGAAAAGCTGAAATACAGATAAAAAGTGTACATCACCGCGGTCAAAATCAGCATGGGGGCGCTGTAATCCGCATAGTGGGGGAAAACCGTATCCACCACCATGTTCAGCACATCCGCCACGGCAATGTATTTGAACAGCCCCAGTGCATATAGCCGCAAAGCGCGCACCGTGCGGGCGGCATCAAAGCGGTGCTCGGCGCTCAACTGCGGCAGCAGCGCACCGGCGCGGCAGATGGGCCCCTGGGTGACGGTGGCAAAAAAGTTGAGGAACAGCGCCAGCCGGATAAAGCTGGTTTCCACCTCGCAGTCGCCGCGGGTGGCGTCGATCAGGTAGGCGATTGCGGCAAAACTGGTAAAGCTGATGCCCAGCGGCATGGCCACCGCGCGCCAGCCGTGCAGCACCCCGCCCAACAGGCCGTTATACTTAAAAAAGGCCAGAATGCCCAGCATACCGATCACGCCAAGGCGCAAAAAGGCGGTTTTGTGTGCGCCGCCCCGCCAGGCAAGGCCGCGGCCGCACAGGTAGGTGAACACCGCCAGCGCAATGGTGACCGGCAGCATGGCCGGCATGGCCAGCGCATAAAACACCCACGAAGCCCCCAGCAGAAACACCGGCTGCATGCGCACCGGCAAATGCAGGTAAACGGCAGCCACAACCACCAAAAATGCACAGTATTGCAGGCTTTGCAGCCCCATGAGCGCAACCTCCAGACCTAATAGGAGCGGTACCGCACAACGCACGGCGTGCCGCAAAAAATCCACAGGCAGCAAGGATAAAATAAGACCGCCTGCACCCGCAATATGGCAAAATGGCGCAATATCACAGATTAACTAAACTATTATACCTGTTTTGCCTACTAATGTAAAGTGGGCCGCCTGGCAGGGACAAAATACGCACGAAAAAACGTAAAGAATATTGTTTGCACAGCGGCAACAAAAGCAGCGTTAAAATGTGATAACAAAGAGCAAAATGCGGAATAAAAAGCAGGCCTACTAGGTGTGATAAGTTTCCTGGAACGGTTGCACTGAATACGTGAAAATGATATACTATCATAGTAATAAAAAATAGGCTGGGTGTGTACCAAACTGTCCGGCGGTTGAAGTGCTGGTGGGGCGGACAGTTTTTGCGTGACTGCAAGCAGGGTTCCGCTGCAGGCTTACGGGAGTGAAAAATATGAAAGTTGTAATTCTTGCCGGCGGCTATGGCACGCGCATTTCGGAAGAAAGTAAGTTCAAGCCGAAACCGATGATCGAAATCGGCGGTATGCCCATTTTGTGGCATATCATGAAAGAGTATTCTTACTATGGCTTCAATGATTTTGTGATCTGCGCCGGGTACAAGCAGCATATGATCAAGGAGTGGTTTGCGGATTATTTCCTGCATACCAGCGATGTGACCTTTGACTTCACCCAGGGCAACGAGATGATCGTGCATGACCAGCACGCCGAGCCGTGGCGCGTGACGGTGGTGGATACCGGCCTGAACACGATGACGGGCGGCCGCATCAAGCGGGTGCAGAAATATATCGGCAACGAAACCTTTATGATGACCTATGGTGATGGCGTCTGCGATGTGAACATTGCCGAACTGGTCAAGTTCCATAAGCAGCACGGCAAGCTGGCAACCCTGACCGCCGTGGTGCAGGAACAGCAGAAAGGCGTGCTGGATATCGGCCAGGACAATTCGGTTCAGGCGTTCCGTGAAAAAAGCGTCAACGATGGGGCTATCATCAATGCGGGCTATATGGTGCTGGAACCGGAAGTGTTTGATACCATCAGCGGCGATGATACCATTTTTGAGCAGGCCCCGCTGCGCGAGCTGGCAGCCAAAGGCCAGCTGATGAGCTATGTGCACCGCGGATTCTGGCAGTGCATGGATACCGAGCGCGAAAAAAGTATGCTGGAAAAAATGTGGGCGTCCGGCTGTGCGCCCTGGGAAGTGTGGAACCAACAATGAACTTGGAATTTTACCGCGGCAAACGCGTGTTTGTAACCGGGCATACCGGTTTTAAGGGCAGCTGGCTCTGCCGCATGCTGGTGGGTGCCGGTGCAGTGGTAACGGGCTACAGTTTGCAGCCGCCCACAACCCCCAACCTCTTCTCTCTGGCAGGGCTGGAAGGCAAAATGACCAGCGTGATCGGCGACATCCGCGATTTTGCCGCCCTGAAAGCGGCCTTTGATGCCGCCCAGCCGGAAATTGTGCTGCACCTGGCGGCCCAGCCCATTGTGCGGGACAGCTACAAGGACCCGCGCTATACCTATGAAACCAATGTGATGGGCACCGTGAACCTGTTGGAATGCGTGCGCACCGCCCAAACTCCGCCGCGCTCTGTGCTGAACGTAACAACGGATAAGGTGTACCAGAATAATGAATGGTGCTGGGGCTACCGCGAAAACGAACCGTTGGACGGCTTCGACCCCTACTCCAACAGCAAAAGCTGCTCGGAGCTGGTGACCCACAGCTATAAAAACAGCTTTTTTGCGGATGGCAGCGTGGCCATCTCCACTGCCCGCGCAGGTAATGTGATTGGCGGCGGCGATTTTGCCAATGACCGCATCATCCCGGACTGTGTGCGTGCCATGGCAAAAGGGGAGAGCATCGGTGTGCGCAACCCGTATTCCACCCGCCCATACCAGCATGTGCTGGAACCGCTGGCGGCGTACCTGCTGATCGCCCAGCGCCAGTATGAGGATAACCGGTACGCTGGCTATTATAATGTCGGCCCGGATGACTGCGACTGTGTGACGACCGGCACCCTGGTAGACTTGTTCTGCCAGGCGTGGGGCGCTGGTGCTGCATGGGAAAACCGCGCTGAGGCAAACGCCCCGCATGAAGCAAACTTTTTGAAGCTGGATTGCAGCAAATTGAAATCCACCTTCGGCTGGAAACCGCGCTGGCATATGGCGGAATGTATGCAAAAGACCGTTGCGTTCAGCAAGGTATGGCTTTCCGGCGGGGATATCCCGGCGGAGATGGACAAAGAAATCAAGGAATTTTTGAGTGAGTAAGGGAGCAGACGATGGCAAATTGGAGCAATGAGGCCGAAGCCCGCGAGCAGATCAAGGCGCTGGTGGCAGAATATTACCATGACTTTAAGGAGAAAAAGGCGGATTTCAAGCCCGGCGACCGCGTTACTTATGCATCCCGCGTGTTTGATGAAAAAGAAATGTGCGCCCTGACCGATGCAACGCTGGATTTCTGGCTGACCACCGGCCGCTTTGCGGATGAATTTGAAAAAGAGTTTGCCAAGTGGATCGGCGTAAAGTTCGCCAACCTGGTCAACTCCGGCTCCTCCGCCAACCTGATTGCCTTTATGGCGCTCACCGCCCCGGAACTGGGCGACCGCCAGATCAAAAAGGGCGATGAGATCATCACTGTGGCATGCGGGTTCCCCACCACTGTCACCCCGGCGCTGCAGTATGGCGCTGTGCCGGTGTTTGTGGATGTGACCGTGCCGCAGTACAACATTGATGTGACCAAGCTGGAAGCCGCTCTTTCCCCCAAGACCAAGGCAGTCATGATCGCCCATACCCTGGGCAACCCGTTTGACCTGTCCGCCGTCAAAGCCTTCTGCGATGCCCATAACCTCTGGCTGGTGGAGGATAACTGCGATGCCCTGGGCACCCAGTACACCATCAACGGCGAAACCCGCTTTACCGGAACCTGGGGCGATATCGGCACCTCCAGCTTCTACCCGCCGCACCACATGACGATGGGCGAGGGCGGCTGCGTGTATACAAACAGCCCGCTGCTGAACCGCCTGATCAAGAGCTACCGCGACTGGGGCCGCGACTGCATCTGCCCGTCCGGCCATGATAACTTCTGCGGCCACCGCTTTGACGGTCAGTATGGCGAACTGCCCGCAGGCTATGACCACAAGTACGTTTACAGCCACTTTGGCTATAACCTGAAAGTGACCGATATGCAGGCCGCCATCGGCTGCGAACAGCTGAAAAAGTTCCCCAGCTTTATCGAGCGCCGCCGCCATAACTGGGACCGCCTGCGCGCAGCCCTGGAACCGGCCGCCGATAAGCTGATCCTGCCGGAACCGGCCGCCAACAGCCGCCCGTCCTGGTTCGGCTTCCTGATTTCGGTCAAGCCGGAATCCGGCCTGGACCGCAACGCCGTGACCCGCTATATTGAGGACCACAATGTCCAGACCCGCCTGCTGTTCAGCGGCAACCTGATCAAGCACCCCTGCTTTGACCAGATCCGCGGCACCGACGCCTACCGCGTGGCAGGGGAGCTGACCAACACTGACTTTATCATGAACAACACCTTCTGGGTCGGCGTGTACCCCGGCATGACCGATGAGATGATCGACTATATGGCAAAGATCATTATTGAAGCGGTGAACCAGTAAAAAGCGCTGATAAGATGAATCAATAAGAAAAAGCAAAGCCGTGCTGATAAGAAAAAATGGCTGCTGCACTGCGGTAAATTATCAATACAGGCTTTGCTTTTTGATTGCTTATAAAGAATAATAAAGGAACGGGATCCATGCAGAAATTGTTGGCACTGTTGGGAGCGAAAAGCAAAAAGGAATTTGTTGCGCTGCTTGCACAGTTTATCAAGTTTGGCCTTGTTGGCGTAAGCAACACGGCGGTATCGATGGCGGTGTATTATATCTTTTTGTGGATCAGCCCAGACCTGTATATGGTAGGCAGCGTTCTGGGAACAATTCTGAGCATTGCCAATGCCTTTTTTTGGAACGATAAGTTTGTGTTTACCGGGAATGCAAACGATTGGCGCAGTAAACTGAAACGCCTTGGAAAAACATACGTCAGCTACGGCGGCACATCGATCCTTTCTAATGTTTTGCTTTGGATAGAGGTTACGTTCTTCAGCGTCAGCAAAACGATTGCGCCGATTGTAAATTTGCTGGTCACGATTCCGCTGAATTTTATCATCAACAAGTTGTGGACATTTAAGGAAAGATAAACGAAAAAATGTTTCCCGTCAACGATGTGGAGCTTATCCGGCACGGAAAAGTGCGGTATCGGGATCCCTAACCATCATCCGACTCAACGAGGTTGGTTGGCGGTGCTTTATTGTTGAAAATAAGACTGCAAAATATATCGGTAAAAAATATGGGAAACCAGGGAATATCTGATACATAACCGGGAACAGAAATAGGGCAAGGCTGTGTATGGACAACATGACAACAAATAACGAGAATAAATCTGGTATCAGCATTGGATTAGATCAGCTGTTGCCGGAAGAGAACAAATCGGTGCAGCTGGGACTGAATTATGGCCAGAATGAATGCAACAGCCAGCGCGTGCTGAAAGAGAATAACACGAAACGGGGAAAAGGCCTTTTTGGTAAAAAAGGAAGAGGGAGCAATCCGTTCTGGAAAAAAACGGCCAAGCTGTACTGTGTACTCAGCGCAGTGTGTGCCATTGTGGTTATGGTAACGCTGTATGTTACCCATGGTGATTTTCTTTCATACTTTTTATACCATGATACACTGGATGCCGGCATGGATTTTTTCCATAGCATTGAATATGTTCGTGGACGCCAGCCGTATGCGGTGTTTGACACACTGTATCCGCCCTTGGCAAATTTGTTCTTTTATGCCCTGTTTTTACTGGTGCCTGCTTCGGTATCTGATAACTGGACCTATGACTTTGAGGCGTCAGTTGCCATGCGCGGCACAGAAACTGATTTACGAACAACACAGTCGTGCTTTTTGCTATACGTCTTTTTTGTGGTGCTGGCGGTTCTTTTGCTGGCGGTTTTGCTCCGTGACGTGATGCAAAATGCCCAGTGGGCCAGGGCCAGTACGTTTTTTGCCTTGTTCAGCTTTGGTGTGCTTAATGCGGTAGACCGCGGTAATATTATTTTGCTGGCGGCGGGACTTTCGCTTTTTTTCGTCATGTATCACCGTTCAAAGCGCGCATGGGTGCGGGAATTGGCATTGGTTGCACTGGCAATAGCAGCCGGACTTAAAATTTATCCCGCATTCTTAGGTGTTATGCTTTTAAGAAACCGGGATTTCAAAGCAGCAATCCGCACGGTGTTTTATGGCATTGCAGCGTTGGTGCTCCCGGTGTTTGCCTTCCAGGAGGGCGTGTACGGCTTGCAGCTTTGGCTGAAGATTTTGTTCTCTTTTGGAAGTAAAAGTAAAACACCTTGGGCAGGCAATGGCATCAACAGCATGTTCGCACATGGGGCGCATCTGGTGGACCTGATTGCCGGAACCAGCAATGCAACGGTATCTTTTTTTGCAGCAGCCTTTGCTGTGGCGGCGGTACTGGTTGTGTGTGCTCTGCTCTGCCGCCAGGAATGGCAGGCGTTGCTGCTGATTACCGTGGCTATGATGTACCAAAGCCAGGGCAACTATATTTACTGCATGGCGCTGATTCCGCTGGCGTATTTTCTTGCACAGGAAAAGGTGATGACACGTCAAAATATATTGCCTTTTGCGGTTTTGATGGTATTTAATCTGCCGCTTCCAATCTTTGAAGAGCGTAACTCTTATATTCGCAACACCATTGTACAGTTGGCAATACTGACAGCTATCATCTGGGGCGTTGTACAGGCAGTAAATTGTGTGTTGGCAACGCTGAAAACCAAAAAGCCTGAACAATCAAAACTAGATAAAAAAGCTGCACGCAGCATGCTGGTTACTTTCGGCGCTTCACTGGGGGCATTGGCAGTTTCCCTTGCCGTTTTCTATGGCGTGTGGGTGCTGTATAATGCGCCGTCTATTACCATGCAGCTGGGGGATGGCATTTATAACACAGAATATTATACTCCTGAAAACTCCAACAAAGAGCTGCCGTTTTACTGGTGCAAGAAAAGTGCGGAGATCAAACTGGTAAACCCGCAGCTGAATACGGAAAGGTACACCTTTATCTTTACAGTGGGGGATTATTTCTTTGATATTTCTGACCGCCCCAGCATTACCATTACCTTCGGTGACAGTAGCCAGACCTTTGTGGTCAGCCAGGAAAACATGAAAATCCGCTATACCGTGGATATTCCTTTTGGTGAAAGTACAATCGATATTAGCTACAGCGGCAAGCGGGTCGATGCCCCGCAGGATTCCAGAACTTTGTATTTTGTAATGGTTCAGCCGCAGCTTGAACGGATTAAATAAAAGGAGGACACTCTCAATGAAACAGCGTCTGGCCGATTATGTGGCCGATTTTCTTGCGGCGCACGGCGTTACGGATGTGTTCAGCGTGGTGGGCGGCGGCGCCATGCATCTGAATGATGCACTGGGCCACCACCCGGCGCTGCATGTTACCTATAACCATCACGAGCAGGCAAGTGCCATTGCGGCGGAAGCATATGCCCGTATTGATAACAAAATTGCCGCCCTGTGCGTTACTACCGGCCCCGGCGGCACCAACGCCCTGACCGGTGTGGTGGGCGGCTGGCTGGATTCCATCCCTATGTTCGTGATCTCCGGCCAGGTTCGGTACGATACCACGGCCCGCTATGCCGCGCAATTTACCGATGGCCTGCCCCTGCGCGCGGTGGGCGACCAGGAATACGATATCACCAAATCTGTTGCCCCCATGACCAAATACGCCACCATGCTGGAAGACCCGAACCAGATCCGCTATGTGCTGGAAAAAGCCTGGCACCTGGCAACCACCGGCCGCCCCGGCCCGGTGTGGATCGATATCCCGGTCAACTATCAGGGCGGCTACATTGAAACCGACAGCCTGCCCGGCTATGACCCGGCGCAGGACGATGCCCGGCTGCCGCCCCCGGTGGACGATGCCACCGTGCAGATGGTGCTGGAAAAGATCCGCCACGCCAAGCGCCCGGTGTTCCACGCCGGGTACGGCATCCGGCTTTCCGGCGGGTACGCAGCGTTCCGCGCCGTGGCGGAAAAGCTGAACATCCCCATTGTGACCTACTGGAACGCCGTGGACCTGATCGAGGACGAAAACCCGCTTTACTGCGGTCGTGCCGGCAATATGGGCGACCGCCCTGGCAACTGGGCCATCCAGAACGCAGACCTGATTCTGGCTGTGGGCACCCGCATTTCCATCCGCCAGGTGGGCTATAACTGGAAAACCTGGGCCCGCGCGGCGGAAGTCATCATGGTGGATATTGACCGCGCCGAGATGAAAAAGCACACCCTGCATGTGGAGCACCCCGTGTGGGCGGATGCCAAGGACTTTCTGCAAAAGCTGGATGCCGCCGCAGCGCCGCTGACCCCTGTCAGCCAGGCAGCGGACTGGCTGGCAACCTGCCAGCGATGGAAAAAAGATTCCCCCGCCGTGTTGCCGCGCCAGTGGGAAGAAAACGGCACCACCGCCAATGTGTACGCCTTTGTGCGCTACCTCAGTTCACGCCTGCCGGAAAACAGCCTGACCGCAGTTTCCAACGGCGCCTGCTGTGTGGTGGGCAATCAGGCGTATGTCATCCAAAAAGGCAGCCGCATGGCCAACAACAGCGCCATTGCCAGCATGGGTTACGGTCTGCCCGCCGCCATTGGCACTTGCATTGCAGGCGGCCGCCGTACCACCATCTGCCTGGAAGGCGATGGCTCTATCATGATGAACCTGCAGGAATTGCAGACCATCCTGACAAATAAGCTGCCGATCAAGATTTTCCTCATCAACAATAACGGCTACCACTCCATCCGCCTGACCCAGAACAACCTGTTCAAAGACCATTGCAAGATCGGCATTGGGCCGGAGAGCGGGGATCTGTCCTTCCCGGAGTTCCGCAAAATTGCCGAAGCGTTCGGCTACCCGTATTCCTGCGCACATTCCAACGCTGAGATGAAACAGGTGGTGGATGCCGCCCTTGCCGCAGAAGGCCCGACTTTCTGTGAGATCTTTACCGATACCCAGCAGGTCTGGGAGCCGAAGAGCGCCACCAAGCGCCTGCCGGACGGCACACTGGTCAGCCCGCCGCTGGAGGACCTGGCACCATTCCTGCCGCGGGAAGAGCTGGAAAAGCAGATGTTTATCCCCCTGGTGCCGGAGCAGTGAATGATGATAGAACGTAACATTAAAACCGCAATCGTAACCGGCCCCACCGGAGCCGTGGGCACAGCATTGTGCAGCCGGCTGCTGCAGGCCGGGTGTACCGTGGTGGCGGTCTGCCGCCCCGGCAGCCCGCGAGCCGTAGCGCTGCCCAAGGATGCAAACCTGTATGTAGTTGCCTGCGATGCCGCCAACCTGGCGGATTTGCCGCAGTGCATGGCCGCAGCCGGGCTGCCCGTGCAGGCGGATGCCTTTTTCCACCTGGCGTGGGCGCACACCATTGGCGCGGGCCGCAATGATATGCCGGCTCAGATTGAGAATATCCGCTATACCATTGATGCCGTGCGCACCGCGGCGGCAATGGGCTGCCGTGTGTTTGTTGGTACCGGCAGCCAGGCAGAGTATGGCCGTGTGGACGGTGTTCTGCGGGCCGATACCCCCACAAACCCCGAAAACGGGTACGGCATGGCCAAGCTGTGTGCAGGCCAGATGAGCCGTACCGAGGCCGCCGCCCTGGGCATGGACCATGTGTGGGCGCGTATCCTTTCGGTTTACGGCCCGCATGACGGCCCCAACACGATGATCTCCGCCACCATCCAAAAACTGCTGGCCGGGCAGTGCCCGGACCTGACGGCAGGGGAGCAGAAGTGGGATTATCTTTACTCCGCTGATGCTGCGGATGCACTGTACCGCATGGCCTGCCATGGCCGCAGCGGTGCCGTGTACCCGGTGGGCAGCGGCACCGCCCGCCCCCTGCGGGAATATATTGAGACCCTGCGTGATGCCATCGACCTGGCCCTGCCGCTTGGCCTGGGCAAAATCCCTTACGGGCCGCAGCAGGTCATGTTTTTGCAGGCGGATATCACCCAGCTTGCGGCGGATACCGGCTTTGCGCCGCGCACCGCCTTTGCCGATGGCATCCGCGCCACCATTGCGTGGGCAAAAACGCAAAAGCAAACCAATTAAGCCAATAAGGAATAACCCCGTCCGTGCGGGCAGGACCCGCATGGACGAACAGGAGCCAGACAGTATTTATGCAGTTGACCTACCAAAAGTTAAAGCCGTTTGCCTTATCCTATCTCACCGCGCCGCTGGCGGTGTTTTTTGCGGGGTATCTCCGCGCGCCGTTTGCCGTTGCGGGCCTGGCCGTGCTGGCCTTTGCCTGGTGGTATGCCGTGTGCAAAACGCCGCAGGTTAAGCAAGTGGGGCAAGAAGAGCAGGGCATTACGCTTTCGGTGCCAAAGCTGGTGCTGCTGTTTGCCCTGATGCTGTTGTGGGGCTACCTGGGCGGTCAGACGGGCTTTTTTTACCAGAACTCGGACTGGGGTTACCGCAACGCCATTTACCGGGATCTGATCACAAACAGCTGGCCGGTGTATTACCCGCAAAAGGATACGGCGCTGGTGTATTATATCGGGCACTGGCTGGTCCCGGCGGCGCTGACCAAACCGGTATACGCCCTGTTTGGGCTGGATGCCGCCTGGATGTTCGCCCGTATGGCCCTTTGGGGGTGGACGGCGCTGGGCACCTATCTGGCGGCGCTGAATTTGTTGGTCTACCTGCGTGCCGATACCGGCAAAAAGCAGGGGATCGGCCTGCTGTTTTTGATTTTCTTCAGCGGCATGGATATTCTGGGCGCGCTGTACAGCAGCCGACTGCCGGACCTGCTGGCCTATGACGCTATGCACCTGGAATGGTGGACGAATGATTTCCAGTTCAGCTCCTTGACGACCTGCCTGTTCTGGGTGTTCAACCAGACAGTGGGGGCATGGCTGGCAACCGTCTGCTTTTTGCAGGAGAAAGACTGCCGCAACTACCTGCTGCTGGGCACGGCCTGCCTGATGTGCGGCCCCTTCCCATTTGTGGGGCTGGTTATTTTTATGGTGGTGCGCGGCATTGTTCTGCTGGCACAGCGTCAAAAAGGCGTGCTGCAATCGGCGTTCTCCCCGGCCAATGTGCTGGTGCTGGTTGTGGTGCTCAGCATTACGGCCAGTTATTTTTTGGCCAATAACGCCTTTGGCTACAGCGTTCTGGGCGAAACTGTCGCCGGGAACCAGGCAGCGCAGCAGACTTTTGGCCAAAACGTTCTGACCAGCCTGCAAAAAGGCATGTTGGTATTTTACCTGCTGGATGCCGGCATCTATCTGCTGCTGCTCTGGCGGCAGAACCGCCGCAGCTGGCTGCTTTATACCTGCGCCGTGTCGCTCTTCATCATTCCGTTCTTTAAGGTGGGACAGGGGTGCGATTTCTGCATGCGGGTGTCCATCCCGGCTATCTTTATCCTGATGACCCTCTGTGCCCGGTACTTTATCGCCTTGGTGGGCACCAAATGGCGGGACGGTACGCTTGCACAGCATGCCGTGACCATTCTGCTGGCGGCAACGCTGCTGATCGGTGCCTGCACCCCGGCCATGGAAATTTACCGCGGCATCTGCCACATTGCCAAAGAGGGGACTTTCTGCCTGGAAAACGAGGAGCCCTACACCCTGGCGGACCGCCCTGTAAGCCTGAACTTTGAAACGCAAAACTGCGAAAATAAATTGTTCTTTACCTATTTTGCAAAATAGTGTATAGTGATAAGGGTCTGCCCGGCTATTGCGGCAGTGGGCCAAAGACTAAACTTAAAGGAATGAAACCTGCATGAGCGAGAAGAAAAAAGTCATCTCTGTTATGATCCCTACCTATAACGAGGAGGAGAACGCCCGCCCCATCTATGAGGCGGTGCGGGATGAGATTCGGAAGGACTGCCCGGATTATGACTATGAGATCCTTTTTATTGATAATAAAAGCCAGGATCGTACCCGCCGGATCATTACGGACATCTGCGCGCAGGACCCCAAGGTCAAAGCCATTTTTAACAGCAAGAACTTTGGTCAGTTCAACAGCCCCTATTACGGTATGATCCATACCACAGGGGACTGCACCATTACCATCTGCGCGGACTTCCAGGACCCGGTGGAGATGATTCCAAAGTTTGTGGCTGAATGGGAAAAAGGCTACAAAATTGTAATCGGCAAAAAGACCACCAGCCAGGAAAACCCTGTCATGTACTTTTTGCGGGACTGTTACTACAAAACCATCAAAAAGATGAGCAATGTGGAAATGATCGAGCAGTTTACCGGGTTTGGCCTGTACGATAAAAGCTTTATCCAGACCCTGCGTGATTTGCACGACCCCACCCCGTTTTTGCGCGGGATTGTGGCGGAGCTTGGCCCCGAGCGCAAGGAGATTGAATACACCCAGCCCAAGCGCCGGGCAGGCAAGACCCACAACAACTGGTACAGCCTGTTTGATGCCGCCATGCTCAGCTTTACCAGCTACACCAAGATTGGGATGCGGATGGCGGAGTTCTTCGGCTTTTTCTGCGCAGCGGTCAGCTTTATCCTGGGGCTTGTGTTCCTGGTGGCAAAGCTGATCCACTGGAATACCTTTGCTGCGGGTTATGCCCCAATGATCATTGCTGTGTTCTTTGTGGGTGGTGTGCAGCTGACCTTTCTGGGATTTTTGGGCGAGTACATCATGGCAATGAACGCCCGTATTATGGACCGCCCCCTGGTGGTGGAAGAAAAGCGGCTGAATTTTGAACCCGAAACGCCGGAAAGTGATGTTGTCCGCGCCCAGTGATAACGGCCGGATGGTTATAATAGATTGCGAGTTGACAGTAAAACAATGATTCCTTTTAATATTCCCCCGCAGGTTGGTACAGAGCTGGACTATATGCGCCAAGCCATGGCAAACAATAAAATCTGCGGCGATGGCCCTTTTACCCGCCGCTGTGATGAATGGATGGAGCAGCGGTTCCATGCGGGCAAGGTGCTGCTGACCACCAGCGGTACCACCGCGCTGGAAATGGCTGCCCTGCTGTGCGGCATCCAGCCCGGCGACGAGGTGATCCTGCCCAGCTACACATTTTCTTCCACGGCAACGGCCTTTGTTTTAGCTGGGGCCAAGCTGGTGTTTGTGGATATCCGCCCGGACACCATGAACATTGACGAAGCAAAAATTGAACCCGCCATTACCGAAAAAACAAAAGTCATCTGCGTGATGCACTATGCCGGTGTGGCCTGCGATATGGATACCATCATGCAGATTGCGCGCCGCCATAACCTGAAGGTGGTGGAAGATGCCGCCCAAGGCGTGATGGCCAGTTATAAAGGCAAGGCGCTGGGCACCATCGGTGATTTTGGCTGCTACTCTTTCCATGAGACGAAGAACTTCTCAATGGGAGAGGGGGGCGCACTGGTCATCAATGACCCCGAAACCGTGACCAAGGCCGAAATCCTGCGGGAAAAGGGTACCAACCGCGCCAGTTTTCTGCGCGGCCAGGTAGATAAATATACCTGGGTTTCTTATGGCTCCAGCTACCTGCCCAGTGATCTGAATGCCGCTTACCTGTGGGCACAGCTGGAACAGGCCGATACCATCAATACAGACCGTACCCACAGCTGGGATTATTACGCACAGGAGCTGGCACCGCTGGCTGAAGCAGGCCTATTGGAGCTGCCCACCGTGCCGGAAGGCTGTGTGCATAACGGGCATTTGTTCTATGTCAAGCTGCGGGACCTGGAACAGCGCACCGCGTTCATTGCTTATTTGAAAGCCCACGGTGTGGCATCGTCTTTCCATTATGTGCCGCTGCACAGCGCCCCGGCGGGCATCCAATACGGCCGCTTTGCCGGTGTGGATGAATACACCACAAAGGAAAGCAACCGCCTGACCCGCCTGCCGCTGTACTATGGTCTGACCGAAGCCGACCGCGCAGCCGTGGTGCAGGTGGTCAAAGACTTTTTTGCACAGAAATAACATGCCCAGTGCATGAAATCAGCAATATAACAAAAATCCGTATCCCGAATGCCAAGCAGGGCAGGAGGATACGGTGTAATCTTGTACGAAGAACAGAAAAGGGACGATTAAGGCGGAGGGGGTGGGGATTGAGGTGGGAAAAGGCGCAAAAAGGCGGGAAAGGGACGAATTTGCGCGGATTTTTTGAAGATTAAACGGGATTAAAGGGAAGAAAATGCAAAGCGGCGATTTTTGCAACTTGCAAGATTTTTGGGGCGGTTTTGGGGGTGTTTGAGCGCGTGCCGGCTGGAACGGCGAAAAAGCGGCGGGCGGCGTTTAAGGAGCGGTTAAAAGAAAATTAAAAAGCGAAAAAAGCGCGGTTTTATGACGTTTAAGGACAATTAAATAAAATTTAAGGGCGGGACGCACCATGCCGGGAAAACCGGACTGGCGCGCCCCGCCCTTTGACTTTCAATGGGACATTTCGCGTTGGTTTTTGTTGAGATGTCCTATTGCGATGAATCGCTGTTTTTGGCTTTTCTATCTGTCATGAGTCCCATTGGCAATGTCCCATTAAAGCGTTGAAATCAATAGGACATAACGCTCAGCGATATTTTGTATCGCTTTGAGTACAAAAAGACCCAAATCAGCTATCATCAATCCGAAGGATGCTTTGACAGGTCAAAACATTTATACTCATCCAACCGCTTCAGCATCTCTTTTTGGCCTTCGGCGGAAAGAGACGCATAGACTGTAAGCATCTTTGCATACCGAGATATTTCTTCGGCACAAAATTCGTCCTGTTCCATTGCACAAAGAAGTACAGTCAAGCTATCACGGATATAATTGATGGACTCCCGCTGCACCGCCTGATTTGCAATTAGCACATCCTGCTTGAATCGTAAAACAAGATCGTTCAACCCATCAATAGATGAATTGATTTCATCGGCACCATCCATAAAGCGTTGTGCGTCGAGATCCCCACGGAGAAATTCACCACTAACATGGAAATAACGCTCCAAAGCGGCCATTGCCTTGGAATTTGGCTCACGATAGCCGTTTTCGTAGTTTATGATGGACTTCCTTGTAAGCCCTGTTTCCCTTGCCAATTCCGCTTGAGAAAGGCCTGCGGCCTCACGAAGATCTTTTAACCGTTGAGCGACGCCCATAGTGATGCACTCCTTTGGATAGATATACTTATAATAGCACATTATCCCCATATGGGCAACAAAAAAGGCTTGACATTCCCCGAAAGGGGAAGTATAATAGCAGAAAGTGAACAAATGGGGAATAACCGAGGTGAACGAAATGTACATAAAGCCTTGCCCGGAAAAGATTCGGGCCGCCCGCCGGAAACAGGGACTTAGCGCATATGCACTGGCAATGAAAGCCGGACTGGATAAGAAGGCCATTTATCGGATCGAATCCAAAGAAAGCCTTAGAACACATTCCCTGCGTGCCCAAGCCATCGCCGATGCGCTTGGCTGCCCGGTGGAGGAATTGTTTGATGCGCCCGGCAAGAAAGGCAAAACGGCGTGAACCGAGAAATCCTGGATGCAATCGAAGAGCAAACCGACCTGCGCTATGACAGTCTGGCCGACGCGGCGGGATGGTACGGGACAACGACCGCCTGGCGGGAGGATTTTACCGCGAATTGGAATTCAACCGGCCCAAAACGGGCCGTTAAAAGGCAATTAAACCGAGATAAGGAGGCCGAAGAGATGGCAAAGGCAAAGATTAAGATCAAGGTGTCAGACAGCGGAATCGTGACATTGGCGGCGAGTGGAGACGGCTATGCCACGCTGAACGCGCTGGTGGAAGTGCTGGCAGCCACGATCTGCGAGGCATCCCCCAACTGGGACTTTGCCGAGATTATGACGGACGCCGCCGTCAACCGGCTGTATGACCTGGTTGATGACGGCACCAGGAAGAAGGTGATCCGACGTGGGGAATGACCGATATGCTGGTGTGCGCAGGCTGCCGGACGCGCCGATAGCGGGCGAAAGCTACCGCAACGCGGGAAGCCATTATAAAGTATGGCAGTACAACGCGGCGGCAGACACCGCCCACGTGGAGAATTTGACAAGCGGATGGGTTTGCACCGCCCACCACCCGGCGCTGTACCGCTTGCATGACGGCAGCGTGGAGCTGCAGTGGGATTACAGCACAGACGGACACTTTGAATAGCCGAAACCGCCGGGAATGGCGGTCTTGCGGGGATGGCCGCCTGTGACCGATGATGGCAGGCCGAAAGTAAGGTGAGAGTATGGACGCGATGTTAAGCACATCTGAAGTTGCTGAATTGACAGGGATTTCGCTGCGCCACGTTAAACGATTGGCAGCCTCAAACAAACTGCCTTGTGAGAAAACAGTCAACAGCAATAACCGCCCCAAATACCTGTTCCCATTAAGCGGGCTGGCTGCCCTTGACCCCACGCTGCCGCAGCGCTACCTGGCGCAGCACGCGCAGGAGGGCACGGCGGAGGGCGCGGCGGAACCACAGAACGCGAAGCGCGGCAGGGGCCGCCCGCGCAAGGGCGGGGCCGGGAAAACGGCGGCAAGCAAGCCGCTGGAGGAATACAGCACCGAGGAACGCGGGGAGATCGCGTTTTGGACCCAGGCCGTGCAGGACTGGCGCGGCTACCGTGCCGGGTACCGTGACAAGGCCGCCGCGGACTAAGCGTGGCTGGCGCAGTTCCGGCTGGACCACCCGGAGGTACATATCACCCGGAAGATCTTGTACGCGCGGCAGCGGGCCGTGCTGGAGGATGACCTGGACGGACTGGTGGACGGGCGCGGCAAGGCGCGGCGGGGGTACTGCAAGATCCCGGCGGCGGCGTGGGACGCCTTTATGTACTACTACCTGGACCAGCGGCAAAGCCCCATCAAGCAATGCTACGACCAGACGATCTACTTTTTGGAACAGCATTGCCCGGAAGCACTGCCGGTGCCGGACTACACGACTTTTTACCGCCATGTTATGGCGGATGTGCCGGAGCCCGTGAAGGTGATGGGGCGCGAAGGGCCGAAGGCATTTTATGACCGATGCAGCCACTACATCCGGCGCGAATACGAGAATATGCAGTCCAATGAATACTGGATCGCCGACACCCACACCTTTGACGTTGTGACCAAAGGCGACGGCGGCGGGACGCACCGCCTGTACCTGACCGCCTTTATGGACGCGCGCAGCGGCATTTTTGTGGGCTGCCATGTGGCAGACACCAACAGCAGCCAAAATGTGCTGACCGCCCTGCGGCGGGGCATTTTGCGGTACGGCATCCCGGACAACATCTATGTGGATAACGGCCGCGAATACCTGAACAAGGACGTTGGCGGCACCGGCCACCGCACCCGCAAAACCAAAAACGAGTGGCAGGGCTGGGATGACACCGAGAAATTTGTGCCGCCGCCCGTGTTTACGCGGCTGGGCATTAAAATGACGAACGCCATTGTGCGCAACGCCCGCGCCAAGACCATTGAGCGGCGCTTTTGCGATGTGAAAAACCAGATCAGCCGATTGTTTGACACATTCTGCGGCGGCACGGTGGTGGAAAAGCCGGAGCAGTTAAAACACCTGTTAAAGGGCGGTGAAGTGGTGCTTGACAGCGATTTTACCGCCAGCGTGCAGACGCTGCTGGACGGCCTGATGAACGAAAGCGAGTACAACGGCCCGGTGCAGCGCGACCACGGGAAAACCAAGCTGCAGGTCTGGCGGGACAACCTGAGCCGGAAGCGGATCGCTGCCCCCGCCGACCTGAACCTGATGCTAATGCGCAGCAGCCGCCCGCTGAAGGTGGGGCGCAACGGCATTACCGCGAACCTGTACGGCGCGAAGCTGGATTACTACACGGACGAGTTCACGATGCAGTACCAGGGCAAAAAGGTGTATTACCGCTACGACCCCGACGACCTGCGCACCATCCGGGCGTATGACCCGCAGGACCGGTTCATCTGCGAACTGCCCTGCCGCGACGATATGGTGCTGGAATACGGCGCAAACCGCGAGAGCATCCAGGCCGCCATGCACGAACTGCGAGGCTATACCAAGCTGGTCAAAAACGCCGCCGAAGCGCAGGCCGGGAAAATTACAGAGGTGTACGGCGAAGCCAAGGCCTTTGACGTTTGCCTGGCCAAGGCGCAGCAGAACATTGAGGCGCGCATCACCGCGCCGGAGAACGCCAAGCCGCCCGTTGTGGAGCTGCAGTTTGCAAACGAGGGCGAACCGCTGCTGCAAGCCGTGGGCGCGGAACATCTGGTAGACTTTGGCCGGATGACGGCCAATGCGATAAAACAGCATGAACAGGAAGGGAGCTTTGAAGATGAAAACCTATAACGCGGCGCTTCAGGCACAGCTGGACGCTTACCTGAGCGAGCAGAGCGGCCTGCCGCAGTCCAAGGCGGCGGCCATGATCGGGGTAAGCCCAACGGCGCTGAGCCAGTACCGCAACAGCAAGTACCCCGGCGACGTGGAAGCCGTGGAAAGCAAGATCGAAGAGTTTTTGCGCACCCGCAGCGCGGCGGCGCAGGCCGAGGCCGAGAAGGCCCCCTACCTGAGTGCCGGGTATGTGCCCACCAGCGTGAGCGAGGATGTATACAAGGCCATCCAGTACTGCCAGCTGGAGCGCGGCATTGTGGTGCTGCACGGGGACGCGGGCATTGGCAAGACGCGGGGCGCGGCGCGGTTTGTGCAGGACAACCCTGCCAACGCCATTTACATCCGCTGCACCCCGGTGGGCGGCACGCTGACCGCCATGCTGCGGCAGCTTGGCACGGCCCTGAAACTGCCCGCCACCCGCAACCGGTTGGAGCTGAGTATGGCCATCCATGACAGGCTGAAGGGGACGGACAAGGTGATCATTATTGACGAGGCGCAGAACCTGCGCTTTGACGCGCTGGAGGAGCTGCGCAGCCTGAGCGACCCCGACGACCTGACCGGCGAAAGCGGAACGGGCATCTGCCTGATCGGCAACAGTGAGGTGTACAGCCGGATGCTGGGCAAGCAGGAAGCGCAGTTTGCCCAGCAGTTCAGCCGGGTGCGGTTCCGCCGCCGGTACAGCACCGCCGACGTGAAGCTGGCGGATGTGGAAAAGCTGTTCCCGACGCTGGCGGACGGCAGCCACGGCAAGGAGCTTGCCTTTATGACCGGCGTTTGCCGCAGCAAATGGGGCATACGCGGCGCAATGAGCGTGTACACCAACGCCGTGCGCAACGAAAACACCAGCCTGGACGGCCTGCGCGGCATTGCCGCCAGCATGGGCGTGGGCGTACTGAGTTAAGGAGGAAACCATGAGCACACGGGAAGGATACGCCGCCGCCCTTGGGGCGGGGCTTGGCATGACGTTTGGGATGCTGTTCGGCGCGATCGCCGCGGGCAGCACCTGGACACAGGGGCTTGCAACGCTGGGGGCGGGCGTGCTGGGACTGTACATTATTGCGCGGATGATCATTGAGGACGGCAGGCTGGAGCGGGAACTTTTGCACGGCGGCCAGCCGGACGACGAGGAGCCGGAGAGAGCGCCCGCGATGTTCCGCGACCGATACGACACGGGGTACCGGGACGGCTACGACGATGCCGTGGAGAGCCTGCAATTTGCAAATTTGCCGCAGCGCCCCCGCAAGGGCAAGCACAAGCGCAAGGCGGCAGCCGGCAACATGGTACGGGCCGAATTGCCGGAGCGGCCCATTGTGATGGAACACCAGCACGGCGCGTAACCCTTTGGGGGCGCAGGCCCCCGCCTTAATGCAGCCGCCCGATTGGGCGCAGGTCGCAAGCCCTGAACGATGCAGAGCGAGGAAGGAGCGAATATGACAAAGGACGAATGGCAGGAAGCCGAACGGCGCGCCCTGTGGAAGTATGGCGGGCTTACGCTGTTGGTGGACGGATACAAAATCAGCGTCCAACGGCAGTACGCGACGCCTTACAAAAGCAAGCTGGCTGTTTATGTGAACGGCACATTCCGCGGAAAATGGCTCGTCGAAGATTGCGAGGAGCGCAGACGGTTCTGTTACTGCGTGAAGCACAGCCTGATCAAGAAAAACTGCCCGGAAAACAAGAAAAAGTGGTTTTTGAAGGCGATGGGCAAAAACGAGGAAGACTACGCCTACTATACCTACAGCCCGTATTATCCAAGTTTTGCCGCCCTGCGACGGCAGCTTGTGAAAAACAACCAAGACATACAGCTTATTACGGAGGAATGACCTATGGCAAGACGGAAAGTGACAACCGCGCCCGTGCTGGCAAGCTGGGCGGAAACCGACAAAGCGCTGCGGGACATCCGCGAATGCCGGCACACGCTGGCGGAACTGGCAGTGGAGCGCGACCGAAAAATTGATGCCGCCAAGGATACCTACACAACCACGGCCCTGCCCGTGCAGAACCGCGTGAAGGAACTGGAAGGCCAGGTAAAAGCGTTTGTGGACGGACACCGCGCCGAGCTGGTGGGCAAGAGCCGCGCGCTGAACTTCGGCGTGGTGGGCTACCGGCTGAGCAGCAAACTGGTGCTGCCCAAGGGGCGTGTGGAGGATGTGATCGCGCAGCTGAAAGCCCTGGGGCGGGACAACCTGATCAAGCGCACCGAAACCCTTGACCGTGAGGCACTGCGCAGGGAACCCGCGGAGCTGCTGTGCAAGCTGGGCGCGTACATCAACCAGACCGATGAGTTCTATTATGATGTAAGCGAAGCCGAGGCGAAAGAGCTGTAAGGAGGCGGCAGGGATGGGCGGATGCAGCACCTACCAGATCCGCAAGATCTACGCCATCGGGCAGGCGCTTGGAATCGTGAACCGCGGCGGCGAGGACGCGCTGCACGACCTTGTATATGGCGTGACCGGCAAGAGCAGCGTGAAGGAGCTGAGCTACAGCGAGGCGTGCAAGGTGATTGGAGAACTGGAAGCACGGCAGGGCACGCCGCCGCCCCGCCCAAAGAAAACCAACCACCGCAAGCGAAAGCCGGGCGGCGTGAGCGAGGGCCAGGAGCGCAAGGTTTGGGCGCTGATGTACCGACTGGCCGCCGCCAGCCCGAGCACGGTCGCGGTCGGCGACCGCTTGCGGGCGGCGATCAAGAAAGAGGCCGGCGTGGACGCTTTTGCCGATGACCCGTTCGCGTGGCTGGACTACAAGAGCTGCAACAAGCTGATCGAGGCGCTGAAGGGATACGTCAAAAACGCGGAGCGAAAGGCGGGTGCTGCGGATGGATGAAAAGCTGCCGGAATGGCTTGAGCAATGTTTGACCGAGGACGACCGACAGCTGATCGGCATTGTGGGCACGGAGGCGTTCCTGCGGCTGATCGACACCTACGGCGGCGGGAACGTGTACATCCCGAAAAACGACCGCTTTGAGCGCTACGCCCGCAACAAGGCAATCGTCGCCGAGTTTGACGGGTACAATTTTCGGGAGCTTGCGCAAAAATATCATTTGACGGAAATGCAAATCCGCGTTATCGTAAAAGACAAAGCGGCAGCGGTGAGGGCGAAGCCTGTGGACGGACAGATGAGCCTGTTCGACGCGCCGGACGAACAGAACACAGACAAGTAAATCATTTTGCGAAAGGGCTTTATCTTTCGGACTTTACGAATCGTGATGTATTATGGTTGCAGAAACCATAACACATCACGATTTTTGTTTTGAGGGGTACGGCAATGCAGTTTGACGCAGGGACTTGGTGGTTGGCAGTATTACTGCTTGGCGGCTTGACGGGCGCGCTTGGCTACATGATAAAGCACAGCTTTGACAAAATCGAAAAGAAGTTGGACACGGCTGTGCCGAAAGAAGACTTCGACACAAAGATAGCGAACCACGAGGCGCAGATCCGAAAAATCCAAGAAACCTACACGCCGCGCACGACCCACGACAAGGACGTGGGCGAGCTGCGGGAGAAGATTTCCCGCATCAGTGAAAACTACCTTACCAAAGAGGACTTTTACCGCGAAAACACCAAGACCGACCGCAAAATCGAGTCGGCAAACCAGAAAATTGACCGTGTGATCGAGCTGCAGATGCAGCTTTTACAGCAGTTGTCGCAAAAGGAGAATTCGTAACATGGACATGAAAGAAAAGTTGCTTGCCGAAATGGAGCAAAGCGACTTTGCCAAAAATAACGGCAAGATCATGCGGACGCTGAACGTGCTTGCGCCGAGCTACCACAACCTGAGCAGCATTCAGCGCATTTTGAAGGACGACGGCATTGGCGAGGGACAATACGCCGCCTGCCTCGACTTTCTGGCTTTGGAAGGGTATATTCTGCTGCGCACCGTAAAGGATCATGTGCGGTGCGAGGATTTAGCGGACCACAACTGGACGGAATTGGAAGCAAAGCTTTCCGGCAAGGGAATGCGCGTGCTTGAAAAGGATGTCAAGGACGCGATGATCGAGGTGTAACGATGGCGTGGCCGTTTCAGCGCGGGGGCAAGAGCAGCGGCAACCGCAAGCACAGCAAGATCGACAAGCTGCCGCCAGAAATGAAAGCTACCGTTGAGGAGATGATCCTTGACGGCAGCGCTACTTATACCGAGATCGTGGACTATTTGCAGGAGCACGGGTACAGCCTGTCGGTTTCGAGCGTGTGCCGCTACGCGCAGGGATACGTCGAAAATTTGCAGACGCTGCAGATCGCGCAGGCCAACTTTAGAAATATGCTTGACGAGCTGGAGCGCTACCCCGACCTTGACACGACCGAGGCGCTGGTGCGCGTGGCGAGCCAGGACCTTATGACGGCGCTGACCGCCAAGAAGGAAGAGGACTGGAACGCCGTGAGTGTGGACAAGCTGATGAACCAGATCAGCGGCCTGACCCGCGCGGTCGCCTACAAGAAGCGCGTGGAGCTGCGGAACAAGACCGACCTTGAAGCAGGCACGGATGACGTGAAGACCATGCTGTGGCGCACGATGGCAACCGAGAAGCCGGAGCTGTACAAGCAGGTTACGGCTTACCTAGACAAGAAAGCGCAGGCTGCACCATGAGCCTTTATGCTGTGCAGGTACTGACCGGGCAGGAAGCGGAGGTTTGCCGCCGCCTGGCCGACTGCCGCATTGCCACCCTGCTGCCGCAGGAGCGGCGGCTGATCCGCCGCGGCGGCGCGTGGCGGGAAGAGCCGTACACCCTGTTCCGGGGGTATGTGTTTGTGGACACCGAAGCCCCGCTGCCCATCTATTATACGGTACGCGGGCAGGACGGCGTGATGCGCTGGCTGGGGGCAAGCCCCGGCACGCCGGAGGCACTGAGCCTGGCCGAAGCCGTGAACATCCGCTGGCTGGCGGGGCAAGACCTACGCCCCAGCACCGCGCGCGAGGTGATGCCCGGTGTGCTGGGTTTTGTGGACGGGCCGTTGGCGCAGCTGAGCGACCGCATTGTGCGTGTTGACCGGCATGACCGGCGGGCGGTCGTGGCCCTGCCCATTGGCGGGGAAGCAAAAGAATTTACGCTGACCTTTACGATACAGGAAACCGCAGACTGCGGGGCGGCCGGTTCGCCCCGGCCCGCAGGCGCGGCGGACAGAAGCAACGGGATTTTGGCTGCGAAAACGGCCGAAAATGGCGAAGCATACCCCGCAAAACGCGGGTGTGCCGCCAGCACCGTTTAATTGCCCCGTTTAATACGTTTAATTTTGTTTAAGGAACGAAGGGCGGAAAACTGCCCGCGTGAGAGAAAGGCCCCCAAAACGGGCTTATTTGGGGCGCTGTGGGGCGGAGGGAAAAAACAGATGAAAACCAAGGAAAAAAGCCTGCGGGAGCTGCTGGCCGACATCCAGAAGGCCAGCGAGCTGGAACGCTATGACCCCGCCGCAGACCTGGCGCTTTTGGCGGCGCAGTACCGCAAGATGAGCCGGTGGGACTTTGGCAAGCTGCTGGACGGCATGGCCGCAAAGTACCAAAACGAATGGAGCGCCATCCACGCGGCGCTGGCCGAAAAGGCCCGCGCCGGGGACCTGGACGCCATCCGGCTGTACCGCGAAACCATGGCGCAGGCGGGCAGCGGCAATGAGGTGACGATCGTTGACGACATCTAAAAACAGCGGGGCGGCGGTGAGCCTGAAAGGCGTCATCGGCCCCGCTTTCTACGAAACGCACCGCCTGATCCGCGCGGGCAAGATCGACGAGGCGGTGGAGAAGGGCGGGCGCGCGAGCTTAAAGAGCAGCTATGTGAGCGTTGAGGTGGTTTTGCAGCTTTTGCGCCACCCCGACTGCCACGCGCTGGTGACGCGCCAGGTGGCCGATACCATGCGCGACAGCGTGTACGCCCAGATCTTGTGGGCCATTGACAAGCTGGGGCTGGGTGAAAAGTTCCGCTGCACACAAAGCCCGCTGCAATGCGTGTACCTGCCCACGGGGCAGCGCATTTTGTTCCGCGGGCTGGACGACCCGCAGAAGATCAAATCCATCAAGCTGCCGTTTGGGTACATTGGCATTGTGTGGTTTGAGGAAGCCGACCAGATCAAAGGCGGCGAAGAGGCCGTGCGCAACGTGCAGCAATCCGCTTTGCGCGGCGGCGAGTACGGGCTGACGTTTATCAGCTTTAACCCGCCCGCGGCCAGCCGCAACTGGGCCAACCGCTACGCCCGGGCCGAGCGGCGCGGCAAGTTTGTACACCACAGCAGCTACCTGCAAGCCCCCGCCGAATGGCTGGGGCCGAAGTTTTTGGCGCAGGCGGAGTACATTAAGGAAACGCAGCCGACCAAGTACCGCCACGAGTATTTGGGCGAGGCCGTGGGCAACGGCACGCAGGTGTTTGAAAACCTGGTGCTGGAGCCCATTGATGGCAAAACGATCCGCAGCTTTGACCGCCCGCTGAACGGCGTGGACTGGGGCTGGTACCCGGACGCCTGGGCATACAACCGCGTACAGTACGACGCGGCGCGGCGTACCTTATATATTTATGACGAGCTGACCCGCTGGCGCACCGCCAACCGCGACACCGCGCACCTGCTTTTGGCGCGCGGCGTTGGCACCGAAACGGGCGGCCCGCTGACCGCCGACAGCGCCGAGCCGAAGAGCTGCGGCGACTACCGCGCCGAGGGCCTGCCCTGCCGCGAGGCGGTGAAAGGCCCCGGCAGCGTGAACCAGAGCATGAAGTGGCTGCAAAGCCTGGCCGCCATCTGCATTGACCCAAAGCGTTGCCCCGACACAGCGCGGGAATTTGGCGAGTACGAGTACGAGGTGGGCAAGGACGGCCAGGTGCTGCCCGGCTACCCCGACGCTGACAACCACCACATTGACGCCGTGCGCTACGCCACCAACCGCCTGTGGACAAGGCGCGGGACCTGACGCCGTGGATGTTGTGCAGGTGTACGGCATTGCGCTGGAGAAAGGCGAGTATGACAGCAGCGACTATGCGAACAGCCTGAACTGGCTGTGGAGCCGGATGAAGGATATGGTGGCCGATCTGCGGCAGACGCTGAAGGGCGGTGATGCCGCATGAAAAAGGCCAACGCCCCCGCGCCCGCCGATGTGCAGGTGCTGCTGCCCGCCGCGATGATGAACGGCAAGGCCGTTGTGGATAGCCGAGAGGTTGCACGGATGCTGGGTAGGCCACACAAAAACCTTCTGGCGGACATTCACCGCTATATTTCGGCCATGGAACGCCGAAAAGCAGACGGGCTAAATTTTCAGCCCGTCGCAAGAGATTTTCAGCTTGTCGATTTCTTTGTCCCCAGCACCTACACCAACGACCACAACCAGACTTTCCCCTGCTATCTCCTGACCCAGAAGGGCTGTGAGATGGTGGCCAACAAGCTGACGGGCGAAAAAGGCATTTTGTTTACCGCCGCCTATGTGAACGCCTTCCACGCCCTGCAGGAGCAGGCGCAGGCCGGGGCCATGGTGCCCACGGTGCGGGCGGCCCCTGCGGCGCTGCCCGCGGCCCCCGCCGCGCCC
>ENA-OPBD01000312-OPBD01000312.1-human-gut-metagenome-genome-assembly--contig:-NODE-312-length-37308-cov-5.642955_pt1 | contig 37308 bp, 38 predicted proteins | sample MGYA00241062_ERZ501440 | MGnify/ENA primary metagenome ERZ501440 (study PRJEB25962, sample SAMEA2042628) | human gut metagenome | biome: human gut; feature: human-associated habitat; material: faeces...
GGTGGTATAAAGGCATTCTTCCTTATACTGATTAACCCATTGGCTAACAGTACTCCTTGCAATATTATAATCAGCAGCTATTTGGACTGTTGACTTATCTCCAGCCATATATGCTTTAACTACTTCTTTTTTGAAGTCTTCGGTGTAATGTACTGACATAGTAACATCATCCTTGTTTGAGTAATATTATAATATATTATTCGAACAAGGTGTTACAAATTTATTATATCACAACATCATCTTATAGAATCGTCTACGCAGTCTTTCATTAACGCTTTAAATGTTTCTTATTGACATTATGAATTTATCGTACTAACCTAAACTCGTAGAATATATTTCAATAAAGGTAATGTTTCAAAAACTTTTGGTTCCGATTATAATAGAGCAGCTTTTAGCATCTCTCATTGGAACCTGCCAGTGCAAATCCCTGCTTTGAGACGGTTCCCTTTATCACAATTACCAAGCCAATCTGCTGGGTACCATTCTTCATTATTCACAATTCTGTATAAATAAAGAACAACTCATATGGGATTGGGGATATGCCTCACTCATTATTGGAATAAGAAAATAACTGCAAAGGAGATTTTTACTATGAAAGAAATAATTTTAGGAAATCACATACGAAAGGTTCCTTCAGTTGCTGTTGGATGCATGCGCCTTTCTGAAAAATCGAAGGATGAGATGAATCGTTTTATTCATGCAGCTCTGGAACAAGGTGCATATCTCTTTGATCACGCGGATATCTACGGTGATGGTATGAGCGAGAGCATATTCGGCGAAGCGTTCGCAGATGATTCATCCATAAAGCGTGAAGATATTTATCTTCAGTCAAAATGTGGCATCCGTCAAGGCTTCTATGATCTCTCAAAGGAGCACATTCTGAAATCTGTCGATGGCATTTTACAAAGGCTCCATACAGATTATCTTGATCTTTTGCTTCTTCACCGTCCGGATACACTCGTAGAACCGGAAGATGTTGCTGCTGCATTTGATGTTCTTTATGAAAGCGGAAAGGTTCGCCATTTTGGAGTTTCAAACCATAAGCCGATGCAGATTGAACTGCTGCAGAAATATGTCCGCCAACCACTCGTTGTCAATCAGGTTCAGTTCAGCATCCCTGTTTCCAATCTTGTTGCAAATGGCATGGAAGTCAATATGGAAACCCCAGGTTCAATCGATCACGATGGAAGTCTGCTCGACTACTGCCGCCTCCACAATATCACTCTCCAGGCATGGTCTCCGTTTCAGATGCCGGCATGGAAAGGCTGCTTTCTCGGAAGCGACGAATACCCTGAACTGAATAAAAAACTTCATGTGATTGCCGAAAAATATAATGTCAGCGATACTACTATTGCGGCTGCGTGGATTTTACGTCATCCGGCAAATATGCAAATTGTTACCGGCACTGCAAGTGAAAGCCGCCTGAAAGAAATTATCGCGGCGTGCGATATTACTCTGACTCGTGAGGAATGGTATGAGCTGTACCTGGCGGCAGGTCATCTGCTTCCGTAGGGATTATCGATTACCAGCATTATTTTCAAAATGCTGGTAATCCTTAGAATTAGCAAGTTGTACAAAAGAATCTTCTCTTTTACGAAGTCTGGTCTCATAAACGAGATAAAGGTTCTGGCAGATGCTTAAGATATACCGAATTACTTTTCGTCAAAAAATAATATCTTTGATTTGTTCCGCTAAGTCACTCAAGAATTTATATAATATTTCTTTAGTTATCATATAATCCATTCCAAACGCCTTATTAGTTAATCCTTTTAACACATCATCAACCATAAGATCTTCCTCACTTAAAAACTGACCCAACCCATAATGTGCAAGGCAATTTCTGAAGGTTCTGTTTTTTAATGAATTATCAACCTTAATTTTTATGTTATTAGCCTCATTTATCTCCTTTACGAAATCACACAGATAATAATATTGTAAATAAGCAAACTTAAACTTTTGAGGTATTTCATCTATAAAAAACTGTTCAACAAACACTATAGCATAGTTTATAACACAAAGGATAGAAAATAATTCTAACCCTAAACTTGTCCTTAATTTCAATGGACAATTTTTGAAAAAATGATAATCTTTGTAACTTACAATTAACGAATCTCTATAATTATATGGCGAATAACCAATACACCCCAAATATGCTGCTAACTTTCCAGCAATAACACTCATTCCCATTATTGTATTGCCTACATTCTCATTTCCGAGGATTTTAATGGGCGTATTTAATGCACATATAATTGTATTTCCACAAAACTCACCATTACATAAATCCGTTCCCACATTATAATATCCAAAAATTTTCTCAATTGCGCTTCTTTTATTATAAAAATAGCTATCACTCTCATTAAATTTACTACGTAAAACCTGAGAATACTCATTATATGTTTTTTCAAATAATTTGTGTCCTTGCCTTAATTCCGTATAATACATTTTTTCTTCGTTGGTAAGAGCAGGTGGCTCCAATCCAACTTTTTTACACCATTGTTCCGCCCCATCGACAAATACACCTATGTATGGTTGACACATCATTATATAATTACTGCTTACATTTTTTGCATTCTTCTGTACATCCACCAATGTATACAAAAAGCATGCATCCGATTGTACCAAACTCAATGCCGCTAATTGCAATTTGTTCAAATTCATTATTAAGCCTTTCTATTTTCAATTATGTAAGAATCCAAATGACCTCCCAACGAATAAATCTTCCATTCAGACATATCGCCATCTTTAACCAACGATATTTCATAAATATCTTTTATGACATGTGGCGAATTAATTATAAATGCATCCTCCACATTTGGATGAATTCTTACATATGCCATTGTATGTTGTTCATTGTAACGAACCTTGGAACTAATTCCAGGATTCTTTATTTCTAAAAAGAACTTTCTTGCTTCAGAATAATCTTTCCAATCATTTTTCGTTGGTGGAAAAATCAGTTTATCCAATATATTCACAGAAACAACATCTTTTTTTAATTCTTCCAAAAAAATGTTACATCGTAATAAAATTTCATTATCCTCCGACCCAAGTTGGCTATACATCTGTTTCAATTCTTCGTCAGTAGCATCATGTCCATATATATTAGACCAAAACGGGGATTTAATCACATTTTGACTATCTTTCTTATTCCCCAATGAAATGATACTAGCACGTTCTATTTGTGTTTCTTCTACATCCATCCCACATTTCTTGAGACACTTAGTTATCTCAAGTAACACTTTCTCAAAATCTTCAACATATTTCCTTATACAGACAAAACGCAGTTGTTCATCGGTTTGCAATAATCTTTGAATTCTATTCGCATCCGCATGCAAATATAATCCATACATAACATCCTCTATTGTTTGATATAAATTAAGTTTTGTCCCGTCTGCCAATATTTGTTCAATGTGCATATTAATAATTTCATAATATTCGCTCAAAATTCTATCTGCTTCTTCCCTTTTATGTGGATAAGTTTTCTTAATTTCAGCTAAGATTTCTTCAACAAATATAGGTTCCCCTTTACTACCATATTTGCGCTGCAAAATCAATTTTGTATTTATCTGCAAATACGTTTCAGCATCATAACCATCTGTTAACTCATGACTACTGAGTTCTCCTGAAATTTTTTGATACTCTTTCATTGTATACATAAACAAATATAATTTGTTATTCGTAAGTTCATCAAGCATAACATTCCCACCTTTCAATGTCCCCTTCTTCACACTTTACTCTTTATCTGTAATTTTCCAGTGTCCACTGAACCCACGCCCAACATAACATACATTATCCATTTCTTTTATATGACGCTTAATTGTTCTTGTACTTACACCTAATGCAATTGCCATTTTCTCTGTGTTAATTTTACTGTCTTTACGAATTAAGTCCAGGATCTGAGCATCCAGTTTGTCTTGAGTGACATCTTGAGTGACATCTTGAGTGACATCTTGAGTGACACCATAGTTCAAATTCGGCATTACAACAGTAAACTGATATCTATCTGAACGAAATGTTGGTCTTTTACCCTCTCTATAATTAATTTGAAATTCATATCCACTAATAATCTTTCCAAATCCACTACCTTTACGCTCCATATATCCAAGCCTGTTGAACACATCCGCAAGAACCGGATTTCTTCTGGTAGAAGGTACTGTAAGCGGATCTCTGTCCTGAATCATGGACCCATCCGGCATTCCTCCCGGAGAATAGATTTCCATTCTGTCATCGTATATGTCAATATGAACTTCACTCCCATTTACCAGATAATCACGATGTGCCAAGGCATTTACAAGTGCTTCGTGATAACTTCTCTCTACATACTCCGGCATTTCTTCTCTCGAATTTGCGGTTTTACGCCATTTCATTTTGCGATTACGTTTGATAAATGCTTCCCCATTTTCAATCAGAGAAATAACACTGCCTGAATACTCCGCATCATCCAATGCATCAACCGCACCACCACTTTTATTCAATCCATTCCATCTTGTACAAAACAACCTTGAACAACGAATAGGACTTTCATCGGCAAGTAACGCCCCTGCATTCGTTAAATCGCCCTGTTCATTTACCAGTCCAAAAGAAATCAAATCTTTATCGTCGAAACTGTTTCCGGTCTACTTCTTATATCTTTCCTTAAGCTTTGAAAAAGCATAATCTTCCACCTTATAGGTAGAATTCTGCGAATCATAGGAAGTATTTTTTCCTCTGAGGACAAGACGCTTTAATTCCGTTGCGGTTGCCTTTACACTTTCATTTCCAATTCGAACATAGGCTTCCAGTACTCCATCTCCCGAATAATAATATGGTGTTTCGTCTCCTTTATATACTTCAAGGATGACCAAAATCTTTCCATCATCCGTTTTATGGAATCTCAGCTTAAATTCCGGAATCGGAGTTAATCTTGATTTTATGATTTCACTTATTTTTTCAGCATCCCCTTCCGGATCATTAAGTCCAACAACCTGTCCATCATTAGAAATGCCAAAAATTAAAGCACCACCAAACGTATTCGCAAACGCACTAACACTTTTACACCAGCTTTTTGGTTTCTTTTGCTCAAATGCAAGTTTTTTATCATATTCAGTTGCTTCACCGATTAATTTTTTTATATCCATAGCAAACATTCACTTCCTGTTTAATTTATAGTCTTTACTATATTTATGTTTTCATACAATTTATCTGCCACATAAGCACCTTCACACACTTTTATAACAAGTCTCCCATAAAATCACTTGTCATTCTATCGCCTCCAAATTTATCCAAATATACATTTTTGAAACATACTAATCATTCACGAAACAATTTATTATAACAGTATTCACAATATATTGGTTCATCGACAATTGCATCTTCATCCAAAATTATCTGCTCATTACAATATGTACATTGAAGCAGCTTATGTTGAACTCCACAATTTAAGCACATACCATATGGTGCATAATTATCCCGAATACAAATATACTTCTCACCACACTCAGTACATTCTAATTTCTCTGATGCAATTGTTGTTGGAATTCCAATTATATCTGCTAATTCTCGTTCCTGTTGGACATCATGTTTTGCTATTTTCAATGAATCTTCATCAAAATTTCTCTTTCTTCTCCATTTGTTCATCAACTTAATAGTATCACTCTCAACCTTTGTTTTAGAATCATCAAACTTAATTTGTACAATATTGGGCCTATTAAATGCTGTACCTGAGAAGATTGCTTGTCCGGGAGACAAAATACTAAGCATAGTAATACTCATTTCATCTATAAACGAAACCGTATTCTTCATAATCTCAATATCTCTTGGATTGACAAGTTTATGAATAACATAATTATGAGACTGTGACAATAATGTTGGTGTAATATCACTTGGACGCTGTGTTGCCATTGTAAGGAATACACCAAATTTCCTTCCTTCTTTTATAATACTTTCAAAAGTATCTATACATGTTTTTGCAATTGCATCTTCCTTATCCAAATTTTGAGCAGATAAATAATTATGTGCTTCATCAATTATTAAATGCATTGAAAATTTATTATTCTTAAAATTCACCGAATAATAATATAATTTCGCACATAAAAACGTAACCATTATCCTTCGTATATCTTTCTTTGCTCTACTCACATCGCATACAAGAATATGACTATCTTCAAATAAACATTCCATTACATTTTTCTTTTCCCCAACTTTATACGGCAAAAAGATGGTTTTAAAATCATTTTTATTCGAATTGAATCTTCCAATTAACGGACTTGTATTATTTTCATTAATATTAAACTTGTAAGTTCGATGCAGATGTGTAATATTCAACAAAAATCCCATATCTTCTACTGTAAACGAATCCTTGATTTCTGTTGTAGTATATCTTTCTACTTCATCAACTATATATTGCGTATAATCTGTATAGTAATCAATGCTACCAGAAATAATAAATTTATTACCATTAACCGTATATCTATCAAATATATCAAATACATCCTCAATTCTTCCATAATATTCATCTTCCATAAAAGAAAAATCTTCTTTTATACTAGTTATTGCGCCCAGTTTATTTGTTGTATTTGAATTCGAATTAAGTATTCCTATTATAGCTTTCTTCAATTCATCTAATAAATATTCTGCTATATTGGCATTTTCTTCCTTCGTAAATATATTTTTTATAACACTATTCCATACAGATTTGATTACCGGGTATTGTGTCTTTTCAGTTGCTTCTAATAGTAATCTCCAATCCTCACTCTCTAATAAATTCAAAGGAATATGTATGCTATTTTTTTCAGCATTTCTTGTATCCAATACCTTATTCAGTTTATTATCTGTAAACGCTTTTGAATACTCACCATTTGTATCTATAAACAAAAAGTAGCTTCCATTAGTATTTATGTTATCAAATAACTCCGTGAAAATCGTATTCAATGTATTCGATTTTCCACTTCCAGTATTTCCCACAATCAACGAATGACTAGCAAAAAATTTATTAATATCAATATAAAAATTCAAATCCTTTCTATACAAATATTTTCCCACACTAATAGATCCACTATGTGAGGTACCCGAATAAATTTTTAATAACTCCTCGTCAGAAACAGTATATGCATTGTCAAAAATATTTGGTGTTTCTCCTCCACTTCCCTGTTTAAATTCATTACTTTCAAAAAAGCCGATAACTTTACATAAAACTACACGATTACTTGTAATTTTATTCAATACTTCTTTTTTATCTGATTCGAGAACTGTTTTTTCACTTACGATTTCATATACACTTCTCTCTATCTTCAAAAAGCTACCCACTCCTGCTATTCTTACGGGATTAGAATTTATCACTATGTATGGTGTTTCCAATTCTTTATTGATTACGACACTAATTAAGGTATTGGATACCTCAACTACTTTTCCAATGTACAATTCGAGCATATCAATCACCTCCTTGAAGATTTTGCATCAAATCAGCGACATCACAAAATTTATACTCTCTATCCACAACAATAACATTCCTATATGCTTTATACTTTTCCTGCAATTTTCTTATTTCCGCATCAGTTGCACAAAAAATAACCATATGAAAAGTATTTATTGTCAAAGCATTCTCAATTATTTTATTTATATGTTCATCACTCATAGACATTCCAGAAACAAACAATGTAGTATTCTCTTGACATAAACGATTCGACAATTCCCGCATCAACGCCGAATAACTTATAATCAGATTAGTATTTTTAAACTTGTCCACTGAAGGATAAATTATTTCCGGCAAGAAATCCTGTTCATATGGGTTTCTTTCTATCAATTCTCCATCTTTCATACACCAAGATAATGAGCCGTGTATTTTAAATAGATTCATATGATTCGGTGTCACTTTTACATTTGCATGATTTACTTGGAAGCTATCAACAAAATCATAATTATAATATGCCAAATTAAATTTTCTATTAACAATGCCTTCAAACCCGGAATAATAGTGAATATTCTGACTTTCCATTGCCATTTCATTCATCATATCATAATTTGTAGTAAATATATTAAATATCTGATTTTTTAATCCGTTTACTTCCTTTACATTTTTTAAACCATTATAAAAAGAAATATAATTGTTTATAACGGTATCTTTATCTGAATTATTCAATCTATCCCTAATCAACATACGTATATGATTTCTTTGTTCTTCAACTATTTTTCTAAAATCTATATCTGTAATATACAAATCAACACCTTCTAATACAGACAAAAATTTCTCAATATTAGCATCCGTTGAGAATAAATAATCATCATACAAACTAGCAAGCATTTCCCCCACCCCTACCGGAATAGTTGTATCTTTTCTCAAGCTATTATAGAACTCTAACACCTTTGCGTCTTCTTTAATAAAATTCAACAAATCCCACATCAAAGGAAAATGCATCCTTCCATCCACTTTATTATAAGATGTTCCTGCTCCTAACAGAAAATTTATATATGTATTTTTCAACAATATCTTTACCAACTCAATTTGCTCCATAACAACCATCTCCTCTTCTGCTTACTTGTCCACTTCCGTAAAGAAGTATTCCAATGTATCTACAAACATATTTGCATCAAACAATTCTTTTATCTGTTCCCTGTTCATCCAAGCAACCTGTGCTACTTCATCCGTTGTGGCATTGCCTAAATCAACTTCTCCGTCATATTCAAACAGCCAAACATCCATAATATCATTAAAAATTTTTCCATCAATGATTTTTCGTGTCTTTGTAAAAAGAATTTGTCCATTTTCCGGCACTAAATCAACGCCAACCTCTTCCTTTGCCTCTCGAATTGCTCCCTGTAAACTGTCTTCTCCCTTCACAACCGAACCACCTACACATTCCCACATCAAAGGGTGTGTCGGCCTGTTTGCGGAACGTTGCGAGATAAGGTACCGTCCCTTAGAATTGCGAATCCATACATGCACCACCAGATGGTATCCGTCTATCGGTAACTGCTCACCTCTAACATGATTCTTCCCAAGAAGTTCCCTATTTTCATCATACAAATCCCAAATTTCCGCATCAGGTACATATTCCACAATATCGCCAAAATCTGCATTTAGAGTCTTACATATCTTACTTAGGATTGTAAGGCTTACTTCTTCATCACGACGTAATTTTGTCATCGTGTTAGGAGCAATTTCTGCCTTTTTACGCAAATCTGATTTACTCATTTTTTTATCTACTAATAGTTTCCATAGTTTGTTATAAGATACAGCCATGATTATTTCTCCTGTTTCTAATCTAACTTTTTTAACAATTCCATTAAATCTTTCCAATTTTCTATTGTAAGTATATCTTCCTTGGGTTCATATTTCATATCAATTGCCCCGATATACCACACCGGGAATAATCCTGCCGCGCTAGCTCCGACGATATCACACTGATACTGATCCCCTATATACCATACATCTTCCGGTTGAAGTTCAGCCTTCTCTAATGCCAATTCAAATATATGCTTATTGGGTTTACGATACATATACTCGCTGGTTGCAATAATAAACTCAAAGTTATTGTCCGGAATACAATCATTAATCCTTTTATCAACAGCATTTCTACAGTATGAAATATTACTGATTACACCAGTGCGTATCTGGTTCTCTTTTAAAAATGTAAGAAACTCTCTGATTCCCTTAGTCGGTTTTCCCGGTGCTGCTGCATCCCAAAATACGTTGTCAATTTCCTCCGAGCTTAATGAAATTTCAATTCCCTGCGACTCATATAAATATTTTGTAAACATATAGTTCGGAACTTCCACTTGAAACAGATGTCTCTTTTCTGGGTCAAATCGTCCTAATTCATGATTCAGTTTGTTTGCATAAGCCTGCACTTCCTCTGCCGATTTATTGTACTTATTTTTTGTGGCATATTTAAGAACCGCTTCTGTCCCTTTTACACCATCAAATAACTGTTCATTTACCAAAGTTTGTCCATAATCAAATAAAATCATCTTGGGTTTCTTCATTTCAGTCACATCCTTACTTTGTCCAATCAACTTCTGTTACTTTTTCTCAATCATCAAATGATGAAAAAATGCAATATCCTTATATCCATCCATATCAGATACTCGCATCTCTATCTCCACCATTTTCTCCTGCCAGTCAGCATCCTTATGAATCTCCTGATTCTGTTGCAGGTCCCAGAAGGTTCTCATACCAAGTGTTTTCGTAATTACAAGTTCCGGACACCATTTCTCAATATCTGCATCCTCATAATAGTGAATTGCTCCATACTTGGAAGTCATTCCATCATTACCATCAAGCAAGCTTTGTGCATGTTCAAAATCATTTAATAGTACAACCATCTGCATAACTCTTCCTGCACGGTTATGTTTCACAATCGAAATCTTACCATCCGGCTTCAGGATTCTTGCAAACTCTTTTATAATATTCTCTCTGTCCTTGGCATACTCTAATACATTGTGACAAATAATCATATCAAAGGACTCATCAGCAAATCTGTGCAGTTCATCAGTACTTCCGGTAATTTGTGTATACTGGTTGTCTGCCCATCGTTCTTTTATACTATCTTCATCCGGTTCAATGGCTGTTACTTCATTATGCTCTGCCAAATAATTTGCAGTTACTCCGATACCACTGCCAAAATCAAGTATCTTCTTATCACGAATGTCTCCTAATTGTTTCCAGACAATTCGCTTCATGAGACATTCCCAAGGTTGTAAATCTGTCATTTTTTTACTCACCGTACCAGCTCCATTTCATCTTCCATTTTCACAAATCCATATCTCTCATACAAAGGTCGTCCCATATCCGTCGCTTCTAACGCAATCTGTAACACGCCCTGTTCCTTTGCATCCTTCACCAGTAAATCCAACATTTGAAATGCAATTCCCTGTCTTCGATATTCCGGTGCCGTATACATATTCATAATATAAGCCTTTTTACCTGTTGGATTATGGTAGGTCAGCATAACCTGATAAAAACTCACTCCGCCTGCCCCGATAAACTTTCCGTTATCGTACACCAAATATGCAATGTGCTCACCAGTTTCCAATGCGTTCTTATAATACTCATAGGATTCTTTTTCCACCAATGACATATCCACATCATTCGATAGTTTATTGGCAGTACGAAGGACGATAATTCTAGTCCTTACAAGTTCATCAATGTCTGATATGGTTGCTTTTTTATATTCATAGTTTTTCGCCATCACATACTACTCCTCTAAATCTGTTAATCTTTTCGTAAAACAAATAATTCTATTTGCTTCCGCAAACCCCATTTTCAAATGAAACTTAAGACTATCTTCATTATCCAACTCACAGTCACTCGCAAACTCAAGGCACCCCTGATCCTTTGCCCAATTCTGACATTCTCCTAACAATTCTTTCGCATAACCTCTTTTTTTATATTCTTCTAAAACAAAAATGCCTTCCAAATATCCTACCGGACTAGAATCAGTTCCCTCTACATAGTCAAACCTTAATCCGCATTGTGCAAATCCAACTATATGTTCCTCTGATATAGCAAGAAAAATAATATTTTTTCCTTTTCTTATATGTTCGCAAAAAATCTTTGTTAAATCTTCAACTGTGTGTGATTTCCACATTTGAATTGCTAAGCTCACAAGTTGGGGAACATCCTCTAAAGTAGCTTTTCGAATCAATTTTACCACCTATCCTTAACTCTTTCTGAAATATTTGTAAGATACAATAAACCACTTACTCTATCTGGTTACAAAATTCTATAATTTCTTCTTTCCTACAGTCCAAATCTTCCTTATATTCCACTGAGCATAAACCAAGACTGTCACAACACTCAATTTCCATATGTCCATAGAAATGTTCTATGCTTGCGATAATCCTCTCACATTCCCTCATGCCCGGTCCAGTTCTTAATGCGATAACATATCCCTTCTTACCACTACTTATCTTGGCATGCGGTTCATGTGTGTTACACCACGGAGTGCATCTATCAATAAAAACTTTAAATTGTCCCGGTATATCTGCCCAGTATGATGGAGACACAGATATAACTATATCGGCCCATTCATATTGCTCAATTATCCTATCAACATCGTCATTCTGAACACATTTTGCTGTATTATGACAAGTTCTACATCCTTTGCAAAATTTTATATCATAATCATCAATACATATATTTTTAACATCATGTTTCTTTTCCAGACGAGCAGTAACTATATTAACAATTTCTGCTGTTGCTCCATTTCTTACAGGACTACAATTCATTATCAATACTTTCATTTTGACCTCCGCTTTCATGTACCATATTTTTATATGATATCACAGAATCACTACATCATCAATAACAATCGCAATCTCTTGCGATTGTTTCCCTATTTGCAATATATAATTCAGGTACGTAAAGTGAATCGGGGATATGCAGAGGAATCATCTTCCTCTACCCCTATTCCTCCTCTTATCTTCCACCTTTCCTTTATCAACATCTCTACCAACACTTTCATCATAAATTTTTACATACTTAACCAATGTCATCTTTTCATTTACCACTATATCCTCGCCAACTCTAACAAAGCCGCATTTCTCGTATAAATGACAATTGCCTTTTTCCTGCTTAATCGTATCTAAACGCCATTCTATTGTATCTGGATAAATATCAAATAATTGTTCTATCACCATGCTCGCAATCCCTTTATTTTGAAATTTTGGAATTATGAAAATAGGAGATATCCAATTAACATTTTCATGCATCTTTTTGCCTTGATGCCATCTGACTCTCACACCTCCAACTTTTTCTCCATGAAACACAATGAAGTAAAAATCTGAATTTTCCTCAATAATCTTCTCTGTTACTCTTTTCAGGCTTTCTTTTGCCGGACTTGTATCATCATCTTGATATTTTTCATATAATGGCATAAACGCTTCTACCTGTAGTCTGTGCAGACACTCTGCTTCATCTTCTGTTACCAATTTCAATTCAATTGAATCATTCATTCCATGCACCTCTTTCACGCAAAAAAATCGCACCAAACATTCATTGTCCAGTGCGATAATTCCAATTTACGATGTAATATATATTAACACATCACTTACATTCTGGTTTTATGCACTAGACTAATAGACCTACCGGCTATAAGTCAATGCATTAACCCTGCAAAGCTTATAACACAGTATGTCTATAATACATGTACATATAACGTCTTGAATGTAAGTTCTGATTCATTTGTATGCTCTCCTTGTAATTTTGATAATAAATATACTACCAATAATCCCATGTGTCAATCACTCTATAAAAATCATTTCAAATTTGAAGGCTGAACTGTTACTTTTAATTTACTAATGATACATTCATCCTTTTATATTTGAGATGTTGGTCTTTTGCATGCTTTTCTGAATTCCTGAATTAAATTTTTAAACTCTTCATCTTTCATTCTAACATACATCCTTCCCATATATTCCCTTTGAAATAACAATACCCTACGAACAGAAATTCTACATGTACAGAGTACAGCAATTCTGTGTCTAATTTTAGTTTCTTTATCTTTCTCTTCCTTAAAAGTCATTCTTAAAAATAGTAATTCATATTTTGAATACAGCTCCAAAGCATATTCTAACGGAATTATCAATACTAAATATACAATCGGAATCATAAAACTAACCAACGTATTAATAACATTTAATTCCTTATATTCAATTATTCCAACCCTTATTGTCTCATATAATATCCAAAATCCAGCTATAGCCAATACAAAATCTAACAATTTATGTCCATTCTTATATTCTTCTTTTCTTTCTGCTATGACATTCATTACTGTAATAATTGTGATAATTGGAATGATGGCAAGTTCAATCCATATATTAAAAGTAAATGTACTCATAAAAAATTCTAAAATCATAGTGAGTTTCAAATTATCTTTAAGAACTTTTTGTATATATCTTTCATCAGCCTCACTTGAAACAGCGTTCATACAATATATAAGCCCTGAAAAAAGAAACCATATAATAATATCCTTGATATAAATATTTTCCCAAATGGATGAACGATAAAATATCATCGTGATAGCAAGAACATATAGCAGTATTATTTCCCATAATATTCTTAACTTCTTATCAAAAAAAATTACTATTACCTTCCAAAAACTTTTTCTTATTTCCTTGTGACACATTATATATACTAGAAAAAGTAATCCCCAAATTAATGTCGCCCATTCCCTTGTTGACAAAATTGACATAATATTTATCTCCTTCTGCCTATTCTATCTCCATTACTCCACCCACAAATAGAGCCAAACTAGAGCCATTTGATAAAACAAATGCCGGAAACCCGCATAAATACAGGCTTTCGGCATTTCTGTCCGTTATTCAAACTCGATTTTGGCAACTATATATTGTATCTAAAAAGATTTTTCATTGCCGTATTTGGTATAATCATTCTTAAAATTCTACATATTCTTTATCGTTTGTGGACTTTTTGCAAGCATTTTGCAATCATTACTATTTCAATATTAATATGTTCCAGCATTACTAATAGCATCTTCTATTAGTTGTTCTATATTATTTTTAATATCATCGTACACATATGTACTTGTTAAATGAGGTGCTTCATAACATTCAACATATTTTGATAAACGTTCTTTATTTTTCCCTATCAAAATATTATAAAACGGATTGCTCCCCTTTGTTGTTTGATTTCCATTCTTATCCTTCAATCCATGTATATATATACCTACAATCCCCTTATTTAGCTCATATGCCTTTTCAATTTCATAATTTATCCACTTTCTTCCTGATGTAGTTGCCCCAATTAACACTACCAAACAAGAACGCTTTGCCATCTGATTATCAATCCACTCTCTAATCTTTGCATCTGTCTTTTCTTTTACTTCTTCCCAGTCATTATCAGAAAAAGTGGAGGAATTATCTACTTTTCCCATATTTCTAACCTGACTTGCTCTCCAAGCATCCTTATTGTACTCAAAACTAAAAAACACCTGTCTCTTTGCCATAATTCTATTACCTCCTTAGAAGCTTTATTAATTTAACTATATTTGACACAATTTCATCATTTGACATTTTTGTATTAAGGCTCTGAAATACCTTTCTTACCTCATCATTTACTTTACCATAATATTCTTCAATATTCAAATTGATCTGCTCCCACAATTTTTGAGCCATATAACCTGTACATCCAACTGGAATTACAATATGTTTAGCTTCAATTGCTATATCAAATTCTGTTTTAACTCCATTTGCCTCTACTATATTATCATCTTGTTTTTTATTGCCGAATAAATAAATAGAAATTCCTGCGCGTGAAATCATATCTTCTCTATACTGTTGCCATAACGCTCTTGCCTCTTTACCTTGTGGAAATGGTCTTAACAATAATCTTTGATTATTTATTCTAGTATTATGCATATATATTTCTTCGAGAGCACCTGTAATAACGGCACTTCCTACACCAACTCCAAATCCTGATATTATATTAAATTCATTTTGTATTAATTTCGCACTTAATAATTTTATTAAACCTTCTGCTTCTTCTTTCGTAAATACACCATACTCTTCTGCACTACCAGAGATAAAAATATTATTTTGATTTAATCTTCTCTCTATTTCCTGAAGTATTTCTGTAATCTCTGAAAAATCATCTATCACAAGAGCACTTATTCTATATCTCTTTAAATCTTCTAGAAAAAGGTCATTTCTTCTTTTTGCATAATCATAATCTGCATCTGATTCATAATCTTTTCTATCAATTGATTTCATAATAGCATAATGTTGTCTTGGATTTTCCTCATAATCAACTCTTATACGACTCAAAATATAATCCAAGTTAGGATCTTGAAAACTAAACCCTACAAATAAAAAAGTTTTAGATATCAAATCACCTGTTAAAGCAGACAGAAATTGTTTATGTGCTTTATAATATCTTTCATAATCATCTTTAATCAATATTGCATCATTAGGGTTATTTTTATCACCATGCATTTTATATAAAATGCATTCTCTATTCGCTAATGTATTTGACAAATGTTCATTTCTACTTTTTACATCCACTATTTTTTGCACATTATCAAATGCCTTTTCAATCAAATCATCATAATTCGTTGTCCAAATCACACCAATTGGCAATCTTGCAAGAATTCTATGATTTTGAGTTGGTTCTTTTTGCTTTGAAAACTCTTCAAAAATAACATCATTAATTAACCCTCGATTTTGATGTTTATTATAGCAATATTGTGCCAATGCAACTAAATCATGCTCTTTTTCAACCTCAAGCCCTAATTCTGAAGCAATAAATTCTAACAATGTTTTCCAATCAACGTAACCAGATTCTTTTGAAAAGCCTGCTCCAGCAAAAAAGGCCGCATTGTTATTTCTTATTTCTTTAACATACTTATTTATAAAAGCATTTATTTCACTATTCACTTCTATCCCTCCAATCATTTCTTAAGCCATTTTTCAAGCGGGACTATTGTTCGACTATTTTCTGTATCTGTACATACATAAAAGCCTTCTTTTATTACAGTACCATTCGAATATCTTTCACTCCCATAGTAATATGCAATATGTGGATAAATCCGCATGTATTCATTGCCTTTATAATCGTAATCATTAGTCTTTTCTGGCTTAATTGGAAAAAGTGCAATATTATCTGTATCAAATTTTTGAGCATCGCCATACCCAAGTTCCCAATTACACCATTTAGACTCTACTGCCCCATTAGTTGCTAATAAGATAAATTTATTACATCTATTTATCCTTTGTTTTATTTTACTTGCCGTTTCACCAGATGTTTTTTTCGGCATTGATTTATCCAAACTGTCAATGTATGCCTTAATATTGTACTTTCTTTCTAGAAGTCCTATCAATCCTTTTATTTCATCTAAATCATCATGCTTGTGTGAAATAAATACAGTAGTTTTTGTAGAGCCATCGAAATTATATTTGGGAATAATATCTTGTACTGATTCAGTTAAGCTTTCTACTCTATATCCATCAAATATCGTTTTATCAAATATATCTTTAGCCATTCAATCATCTACTCCTCTAATTTCCTATTAATCTTATCAATCCACCCACTGTTATCACTCTCAAACAGCTTTATGAACTTTCCAAAATTACTGCTACCAGTAACAGAATCATCCGAATCCAAATATTTCACTCGTCGACTCATATCTTTGTAATTCTCTACAGTAACATACTTCATAACCTCATTGATCTGGTCTGCCCTTCCTTTGTAATTCTCTACTCCGGTATATTTCTTTATCAAAGGAGCATTCACTGGTTTTGCTGGAGATTTCAGATTTTCATCGGTCCAATGTTTAGATATAATCTGCATCGTACATGGATTACCAAATATAATCACTTCATTCGCTGCACTATCCACACCATGAAACACATTAATCTTGCGCTTAATGTCCTCATACTGCTCATGAGGTTTCTTTTCAGTATCACAGAACACAAGCACCAGTTCGTCTGCTCCATTTTGATACCTATCCTGATATCTCGCCGGGATATTACCATTTCCACTGGCATTTACCAATGAAATATCATATTGCTCATTCCATACTTTTAAATTTTTTAATTGATTCAGATACTCATATTCCTCATTACCTTCACAGATAATACAGATTTTATGGTTATCCAAAAACTTAGGGAGCTTATTTGGCATCGGCATCATCCCCCTTTACACCACTTTTAATACTAAGCAACGAGTTAATCAACTCCGGATCTGGTAAAGCTCCAAGCGCACCTTTCCGATATTTTTCCATAACATCTGTCGTATCTCTCACTCCCTTCTGTGCAGTAAAATCAGCAAGAGAATATACATACACACCTTCTTCATCCTTATGAACAAACCAAATCTGCTCCTTTCGGAACATTCTCTTGCAATCCATAAGATTTATATCATGTACTGTAAATATCATCTGTGCACTTGTATTCAATTCATTATTAAACATAGCAACAATTGCCCTGGTAAGCTTAAAATGAATACTGCTATCCAACTCATCCACGACTAAAATCCTGCCTTGTTCAAGTGCTTCAATTACATAGCTGGCAATAGCTGCAATCTTCTTTGTTCCTGTGGAGTCAAACATCATACTTGGCACATGGACTCCCTTATAAGTAGAAACCAATCTGATTTGATCCATAATGTTCTCTGGAATATCAAGCACTTTCTCATCTGGCTTTTCGTCACCTTCACCAGTTTTCAACTGTATCTTATCCATATCCACATATTCAAAATTATCCATATATAAGTCAGCATTTTTTATGAACTCAACAACCTTTTGCTGTAACTGATTCTTATTCTTCATAAGTTCAATCGTGTGTTGCATAGGTATGTTATTCATATTGATGATATCAATTTTTTCTGCAAATCCGACAAGAATCTGCTTCATCTCGTTGATATGTTCGAATTTACTTGAATCTACCACATAGCATAGCAAATTATTCTTCGATACAACTGAAATCATATTCTGAACAGATTCATCAATACACTCATATATTTCACTAACAGTATCTTTTTTTAACCAACAAACTTCCTTTTCGTTGTTGTACTGATCTTTAAATATCTCCGAGAATGACTCATATATATATTCTTCTTTTTCTGCATCATACTTAAAATCATAAGAAAACTTTCTTCCAGATGCCATAAATGTAACACCTAACTCGCATACATCACTATCAGTAAATATATTTGGCATCAGTCCATTCTTCTTATTTAAAAGTACATTTCTTATTGCCCTAATGCACTTGATTAGACATGTTTTACCAGCATTGTTTGGTCCATATATTCCTACCGTTTTAAGGACATTAAAATTATTCTCTTTGTGAACATTTGCTCCAAATTTTTTATTTCGCATATCTGCTTTCATCGAAAATGTAATGTCATCCTCAAATGCATAACAGTTTTTTGCTCTTATCTCTATAATCATGGCTCATTCCTCCAAGTCACTTTTCTTCTTTACTTATCATTATTATATCATTAATTATTTTTTATGCAACTTTTTTCCACAAAAAATATAATTCAGGGATTAATTAAACTTAACATAGCAAAAAGGACAGCCTCCCAGCCGCCCTCTACATCACACATACACCACCTCTCTCACCACAACCGCCTCCGCACAAGCAATAATATTATTCATCTTCCCTACCCACAGCATCTGATTCTCAGCTTTTAACTGCTCTGTCACGCCTTGTTTCTCCTTCATCTTTTCCACAATCCTATCCAGCATCTCATGGCATTCCTCATCAATATCATGCAGATATTCATTCAACTTTCCTTCAAACACCAGATCCATATAATATCCATGTCTAAACTCCTTCGGATACTCACATCTCATATGTCCAAACTTTCCGATATTATAATTTGTTCCCTCTGGCAACTGTAAATCCGGATAATAAATATCATCCTCGCCCAGCACATAAGTAATTCCGTTTTCTACAATAACTTTCTCCAATTTTTCCATAACTTTCATCCACCTTTCTGCGGTATTTCCTGCACCTCAACATCAATAATAGCCTCTGGCTCTTTTACAACCTTTCACATACGCTCTGATTCCGACATATACCGCCTGAACTAATAACAATAAAACAACAAGATTCAATTTTACAAAACCCTTTATCCAATCCCCAAAATACACAACCAAAGCTACACTTGTTACCACCACTCCAACGCTAATCACATCCCAGCAATTCTCTCGATATACCTTCGCAACTTTCTTTTCTGCAATCACTATTAGCACCCCTACAGCAACTGCCGCTCCAACAATTACAATAATAAACAGTAGCCAATGTGCTACAATCGCCACAGTCTCATTCGATATCCTATCTCCCACCTGTGCCAACTCATTTCCTACATCGACAATCCATTTACCAGACTGACAAATACCATTCCATACTGTATCAACAAATGCAGTAAAATCACCTAAAAATGTTTCCGACCGTATTGCCGCGAATATTGTCGTAACAATTGCATACCACCATAAAACTATAAGCATTGCATCAAATCCAACAGCCTTTGCCCTATACTTCTTTTCCAGTCCATTCCTTTGATGCTCATACCGCTCTTTCGCCTGCTGATATGCCTTGCGGTCGCAGTTCCGACACATTTCGTAGAGTGCCGGCTTTTCAACCGGTATCTCCACTTTCTTTTGATGTGTTAATGCATATTCCTTTTCCTGCTCAGCCTGCCGCAGTTTATCTTGATATTCCTCTATTGTACTGTCTGCCCTTTTCTTTTTCTCTTTCTCGCTCTGCAACAATTCTCTTGTTTGCTTCAATTCGTTCTTTAAGGCTTGTACGTTCTCGGCTTTGTTCTCGCTGTTCAGCTTCTCGCATAAGTTCAGCGATTCGTTCAGTTGCCCCTGTAGTATTTGTATCTCGTTGTCCTTCTTCTGGAGAATTATATCTTTCTGTGCTAGTTCCTGCTCCATGCTCTCTAACACTTCCAGCATTTCCTCCAGCCGCTCGTCTTGCTTTAAGCTTCTTAAATCGTTCATCCACATCCCTCGCTTTCTCTAATCGGTTCTGCAGTTCAGTAATTTCTCGTTCTGTCTCTGCAATAACCGATTCTCGTCGTTCAACTTCTCCGCTAATTCTTTCCATTGATAATCTTCGGCTTTCAGCATCCGATTTTCCTCTTTCAATGTCTGAATTTCTCCATCCTTCTGCTCTAACAGTTCCAACATTTCCTCTATACTTGGCAAGATGTGAAGCTGCTCTTGCAACTCGTTGTTTAATTCCTGCAATCTTTGATTCTGCTCCTGAAACAAATTGAGTTGTCCGTCCCTCTGCTCCATCTCCTGATACATCTCTGCCATAAGTTCCTGTTGTTCCTCGATCTGTTTTATCATATTCTCCATCAGAGGAATAACTTCTCTGCTTTCTTCTAATGTCATTCAATTGCTCCTTCCATTGCTTTAATAAAATTCCAACCTGCCCAAACACTTCCTGCAACTTTTTCAATATCGCATTCTGCTTCTTGATAATTCGATTTTCCTCTACTTTCCAAGAGGCGGATGCAAACTGTCCTGAATAATATTTTTCCTCAATCTTTCTTGCATCTGCTCCCTCATGAATGGTCGGTATTTCAATCTTTCCTTGCCGCTCATAAGATCGATGGTCAATCTGCCGTTCCTTCTCTAAATGCAGATTACATTCCTTCGCCCACTCACTTCGCCACAACTCACAGTTTTTCGGATTATTCCATCCTGTTGCATCGGTAACCTCACGTTTCCATTGTTTACGGTTACGAGAATCTAATTTCTGATTTCCATCTGCATCCAATATCGGAATGCGGATACCATGTCTCTCTGGAGTCTTTTTATCCTGCCACCAATTCGGATGAGTTTCATCTATAACAATATTTCCAGCCTCATCCCTGACAAATGCCCAGTCTTTGATCTCTTTATTTCCCCAAGTATGATTTTTCTTAAACGGACGCATGGTAACCAATAAATGAACATGAGGATTACCATCCCCTTTATCGTGAATGCTCCAGTCAGCACACATTCCTTTTGCTACAAAGTTTCTCTGTATAAAATCTGTTGTATATTCAATCTGTTCCGTCCTGCTCCACTCCTTTGGAAGCGAAAATTCAAATGACCTGCCAAGTTGAGCATTTGCACCTTTCTCCACTTTCAAGACTTCATTCCATAAACGTTGTTTTCGGAATACAATTTTGAACTTTTCTAAAGCTGCTTCTTTATCCTCAGCTCTTTGATAACGGATGGATTTTTGAAATCGCTTGATATTTTCATCTGGCACATTCATCCATTCTGGCGGTGCATTTTCACACATCATAAGCGAAGTATACACAACTTCCTTTTTCGAAGTGTAATAACTTACCTTACCAGTTTCCTCATTCTTCATCACATCACCATTCAGATATGCAGACGCAGCTATGATAGATTTCCCTTTGCTCCGTCCGACAATCTTTACTGTAAAATGAAATATCGCCAACTCACCTTCCCCCTTTCTGCCGTATCCGGTATTAATTTCCTGCAAATACAGTATTTGCAGAAACGCCCTCTGCGTAAGAGTGCCTCCTGCGACATGAGCAGGTCTGCACGAAATGCCCCTCGGAGAGTGCGTCCAGCCTCACAGGCTGGTCTCCATGAAGTGGTCCGGCTGAAAGTCCCGCCGACGGAACGAGCCCGGCAAGCGAAGCGCAGACCGGTTGCCTCTTGCGGCAAACTTATTAGACGACCTCTGGTTGTCTATAAGTGCGCCCTTCATAAAGAGCAATGAAGGGATTAGAAAATCTAACCCCTCTGCCATTACACTTCCTCCGTTTCCGGTATCTGCTCTTTCTGCATTGCCTTAGAAAAATATCTTCCATTTGCTTCCTGTCGTTTTAGAAAACCTATCAGCTTCGGAATATCTTCTTCCTCAATCGGATAGCCCAGCACCGATTCCACCGCACCACCAATCACGCAAAGTCTATGTGTGCGCTTTCTACTCTCTTCGGCTTTCTGTCGTTTCTGTAATTCCCGTTTCTGTGCTGCATATTTCTTTGCTTTTTCAAGACTTTCCTGCTCTCGTCGTTCCATTTCAAGCAAACGCTCTTCATAACTTTTTGTTGATTTACTCATTCACTTCATCCTCTCTTTCTAATCCTGCAAGCATTTCCAATATCATCCGAAGGGATTCTAATATTCCCAAATCCAACTCCTCTGATTTCCCTACTGCTTGCAAATGTTCATCAATCACTACTAGTTTCTTTTTTATCGCATCAAAGGTTTTCACATTTCCAAATGTGATTACTTTCTGGTGCATACAACTTTGGATGAAAAACTCTGCCCTCGGAAGTCCTGATAAGGCAATTCTTTCATCTATAAATTGCTTTTCCTCTGATGTCACCCGGAAATTTACAATTACGCTTCTTTTCCGGTTCTTTTCATTCTTTTTCTTTGGTGTCACACCCGATACAAGGTTATCCCGTCTGTATATCTTCGCCATAATATTTACTACGCCTCCTTTTTCTCCGTTGCATCTACATCTCCCCTGTCCTCATTCAGCTTATCTGCAAGTGCTTTCTGTTTGGACGGATAAAGATGAGCATAATTAAATGTGATATTGATTCCCTCATGTCCCATCCTCTCTGCAATAGCTACCGGAGAAAATCCAAGCTCAATACAATGTGCTACATGCGAATGTCTTAGATCATGAATTCTGATTCTCTTCACACCTGCCGCCTTTGCTCCTCTGTCCATCTCGTGGTGCAGATAGCTTTTGGAAAATGTGAATAACCTTGTATGCTCATCACATTTATAGAGCATTCCGAAATAATCTTCCATCTCCCGGCAGAGAAACTCCGGCAACTCGATTACACGATTGCTCTTTTCCGTTTTGGGACTGGTAATATAATCCTTACCCTGCAAATGCTGGTAAGATTTATTAATGGTCAATTTCCTGTCCGGGATGTTGAAATCGCCTCTTTCCAAAGCAAGAAGTTCACCTTCACGAATTCCTGTCCAGTAAAGAACTTCAAACGCATAATAGGAAACTGGCTTATCTTTCATCACCTCTGAAAATTGCAAATATTCCTCTTTCGTCCAGAAAAGCATTTCCTTTCCTTTTGCCTTTCCCATCTTTCCCGCCTGCTTCGATGGATTAGCGGTCAATCCATAAAAACGGCAAGCGTGGTTGAAAATCGCACTAAGCTGGTTCTGAATGGTGCGAAGATAAGTCTGTGCATATGGCATTCCATTTTCATCTCTCATGCTAAGCAACTGATTCTGCCACTGAATAACATCCGTTGCCGTAATCTCCGCAAGACTTTTCTTCTCAAAATAGGGAATAATCTTCGTTTCCATAATGTGCTTCTTGGTTAAAAATGTGTTCAATTTCAACCTCGGCTTCATATCCTCCATATAGACCTCCACAAACTGCGGAAATCCCATATTGACATCTTTTGATTTCTTTAGCAGAAATTCACGCTCATACTCAAGCGCCTCTCTCTTAGTGGCAAATCCACGTTTCGTATGAACCTGCCCGACTCCTTGCCAGTCCTTATATCTGATATAAACTTTCCAAGTACCTCTTTTCGTATCTTTACTTGCTGACATAAACAGCACCTCCTTCATTGTATATTCTGATATGGATTTCCACGCAGGTATCGCAGATAATCATCATGCAAATCTGCCTGCTCCTTCAATGTGCCTGACAGACTCTCCGCATACAGCGTCGATATCAGGTAGGATTCCATATTTTTGATTTCCAAACTGTTATCCACCAATCGTTCCAACAGATTCGCAATATGAACTGGTTTCAGCTTCAGGAACTGGCTTTTTACAACCTTCCATGGATAACTCGTACCCTTAATCGTTATCTGCTCTCTTGGAAAGCACACAACATCGCAGATTGTATCGTATATCTCCCGGATCATCTCCTGTTCGCTGGCATTTCCTTCTGCCACCTCATAAAACTGTTTCAGTTTGATATTCTCAGCTACAAACTTTCTAAGTTGTTCTGTGTCCTTCTTTTCTTCGCTCTCATCTGAATGATTGATAGATGGATAATTATTCACTTGGTTATTATTTAATTGATTATTAATATATTGTGTTCGCTTTTCGGATGCCGGCTTTCCCGCCACCGGATTATCGGCTTTCGGTTTCTCCGTTTGCCGAAAATCAGACAACGGTGCAATTGGAGTTTCATGAATCTCTATCGCTATCTTTCCAAATTTGCCACACTCTGCTCTCTCCTGCGTTCTTGAAATATATCCAAGCTCCTCTAAGTGTGTCAGACTGGCTCGTATGGAACTTTTTCCATCTGGAATAATCTTACTCAATCCCGATATGGTGAATTCCCAATTATCCGGCAGGGAAAGCAACGTAACCACCATTCCTCTGTCACGCAGACTCAATGAATGATTTTTCAATATATCCTTGTAAACATTCACATACTGTCCCTGCGTCTTGTTCTTAAATACTGGCATAATCAATCGCCTCCTCTCTTATGATTGTGTAAGTCAGGAAGCTGTGATATAGTAAATATGCAAGCGATACATCACAGCTTCTAATGTGTTGTTGACCTTTCTCTTGCCGGAGAAAGGTCTTTTTTTATGCTTCTTTTGCCATGCCATAACAGTTTTCCTCGTAAAACTTTCGGTTTGCCTTGCCGGACAAAACGATAAGATTCGGATTGATAGCAAGCATACGATCATTGAGTTTCTTAATAATCTTATAGCCTTGTGCTCGGCTGACGCCCCAATCCTCACAGACTTCTGTAACGTCTACATACATCTTTTTATTCATAGGCTGATTCCCCCTTTCTTCACTTCAATGTCTTTTGAAAACATTTGCGATTGTTTAATGCGTACATTTTTGTACTTGTATGGTTATGGTATAATATCTTTTTTGTTTCGTCAAGTACTTTTTTGTACTTTTATTCTATTTGATATTAACTTTTCTGTTCACTTTTTTGTTCGTTTGTGGTACAATAATGCTATTAAACAAGAAATTACTTATCGTAAAGGAGATTTTATATGACTCTTGGAGATAAAATTAGAAAATATCGAATACTAAAAGGTCTGACACAGGCACAACTCGGCTCAATGGTCAAACTGACCGGAGACCGCATACGTCAATATGAAAATGATGTAAGAAAACCAAAGGATGGAAAACTGTTTGAGATTGCAGATGCACTAGACATAAATCCTTCTACACTCGCCGAACCGGATTTCAATGATCCCACAAGTGTAATGCATGTACTTTTTGAATTGGAGGATATCTATGGATTACATTTTGAAAAAGTCGGTGATAATTATCAATTAGCCTTTTCAAAGGGAGAATATTCGAGTGCTAACTGGATTATTGAGGGACTTGCAGCATGGGTTAAAAAAAGAGACGAATTACAACCGGATATCAATGACTCAAATAGTACCATTGCAGATAAGAAAAACGATTATATCCGTTGGAAGGCAAGATATCCATATAATTTTGCAGAAGAGATAACCAACAATTTTGCACTAGTTCAGAAATTTAATGAAGATGCCTCTTCTCTGCTGCCTTCTAGCAGGCAACCAATCACTCGCTTCTCAGAGTTCTATCGAAGCTTGCTTGCGTTGGAAGATGCCGGAGTCAGATTCACTATATCCGTAGATGAAATTATGAGCAGACGAAGTGCTGCATTTTATATTGATTTAGATTACATTCTGAAAAGTTCAAATGAAATCAAGAAACTATATATGGAATTTAGACAATGCTGGTATGATATGAAAGAAATCGGAATTGAAATACACGAATCGCCAGTTCCTGTAAATGGAGATATGAGTATAGCACTATATTCTGATAATACGCAACTTATCACATTGTTTCACGCACATATGCGCCACTTAGAAGAAAAGAATTCACCTATGTATGACGAGGAAATGTACAAGGCTGAAATTGAGGATACGCTTCGGATATTTAATGTTCCAATAGAAGAATATGTTTAAAACCGGAGGCATCTATATGGAAAACAATATATTCTATTGATTTTAATCTACTAATTGGTATCATTGGCGGAATTGTTTCTGGTATTTTTGTTTCTTATGTATTCCTGATTGAAGCAAAATTCAGAAATCAGTTTAACCATGTAAAAGTAATGTTCACTTCCATATATGGAATTACTGCTACATACTCCGTCTATGAACACTTCAAAAAAACAAAAGGCAAAAAACGTGCTAACAAAGTTAAAGCGATTGATAATGCCGGTAACATCGCTGGTGAAAGCAACATGATCGATATTCTCAACAATTATTGGAATGAGCTTTCTTCCTTTTTCATCACCTACGAACCTTGGCAATATAAATTCAGACTTAACAAAATCCTAATAGAAATAAACGATATTGTTACTGACGGCAAATACATGATTAGAAATTCTCCTGAAGACTTCGCAGAAATATCCCAAAGGCTAGAAATATACATTGCCCTATTTGAAGATTGCGAACGAAATTATAAAAAGGAGATTCTTCTACGTGTTGTAACAAACAAGGCAGTTCAAATCTTTCTTCTGCTGTTTGTTGCATTGATAATAGTGTTAATAATCGCAGCATAATAAAGAAATGTATACTCATCATCTTCGGATATACAATTCTACTTTTTCAAGCCTTCATCCTTTGAAAATTTACAGATGAACACAATCTTTCAAAGGAAGTCCGAATACTAAATTGCTTCAGTTATTCGGACTTCTTTTTTATACCATTATATTCTACTCAGAAATTGAGTTGCAAAATCAATAAATTTTTGCATATTTGTGGCTAATGCTGGAATTCCATTCACAATCGAAACCAATGGCGCCAATAATTTAATGCCACTAGAAATGATAGTTCTCTTCGGTTCTGGTTTTAACAATTCATCTTTTATCATATTAACTGAATCCACAATTGTTTCAGCATCTTCTTTATTGACCGAAGACACATTGTCCATAATTGCTTTTACTATTTTATCTAATTCATCTGATTGAATCCCGTTATTCTGAGTTGCATTAATCGTTGCGTTATCACTCGCAACATTAACCTGTCCTCCACTTACATTCCAATACATTTTTTCATCCATCCCCATTTCATATCCAATTTTTGTAAGATGTCCTTCTATACTCTGAATTAGGACTAACACAACTCTATCATTAAATTCCTTAATCACATCATTACGTTTGTTTCCGATGCCTGCATATTGAGATCTCATCCCTATTGATACATCCAAATCATTTTCAGAGATATGTTTTAATATTGCATATATTTGGTATGTTTCTTCCTCTGGTGTTGGTCCAAAATCAAAAACTAACTCTCCATAGCTTCCAGTAACCTGCTGATATTCAGTTGCTGCATCAAATTCACTTATATCACCTGTCATAACGAAAGTACGAATAATTTCATTTCCATCAATGAATGTTAGGAATTTTCTCAACACCAGATTATAGTCATCAAATTTTGCACGCATAATTCTACTTGATACAATATTAAAATCATGCGATATCTTTTTTAGTTCAATTTTATTCAATTCCATAATACTTCTCCCCACAATATGGACAATAGCTTCCACATAATCTTAATAATGGTTTTATCTTAGATGGCCTTTTGCAACATGGATATTCAACAAATGTCATATTCTCAACTGACAACTTAATTGGTTGCTCACTATGCCTCTTATAATTTGACTTATATGAGAACTTCAAAAAACTATTCTTTGTAGACTTTTCAAGCTTTTTTAATTCCTTCTCAATCAAATCATTAGCATAGTTTTCTGCCATCTGCATCCCAAGTTCAAGAACATCGTCTGTTATATAACTATCACTTACAATTCCACAAGAAGGACAATGTATTTCAAAAACACTATCATCTCCAAACACTGTACCATCCACTTTAAAAAGATCATTACAAACAGGACATTTCAATAACACTTGTCCGTCCTCATCTGTTGGAATACTTATAGTAAAAACTTCTGTCTCGCTCATGGCTTACCTCCTTTCTCATTTACAAAATGCTCTTTAATAGCTCTATTGCACTTTCTTCAGTTGCAATATTTGTTCCAAGTTCACCTCGAAATGCCTTGGCAAGAATTGATTTTTTCATAAGTTCAATTTGCTCTATAACAAATTCCGCCAATTCTTTAGCTTGTTCTTCTTTAGTCAATATATTTTTTAAAATTTTTGAAATCTCTTTTTGTTCTTCAATTGATGGCAATTTAATTTCAATATTCTCAACAAATTTTGAGCTAACATTCCCTTGATTAACTCCACCCGTTTCATTGCTAAAAAAAATATCTCTAAATATCTCAGATCTTAAATAGTAAAGCAAATATTCTTTATCTATTTTTTCCGTTGGCGATAAACACAATATTCGCTGGTTAACCAACAATTCATGTTCACCTTCGATACATACAGCATATCCATAATCCCGCTTATACTTTGTTCCGGTTAATGTCAATAAAATATCGCCATCGTGAACCATAGAACGCTTAATAATGTTATCATCCACATCAGATATATCATAAAACACTGGTGACCTTGATAAATTCAACTTACCCGCATACAAATTTCCCATTCTGATAATTTGTATTCCACTCTCTGTAAATTTTTTACTGTTAAATGCAAAACCAGCTCTAGGAATACATATTTCGTTAATTTTTCTATCTTTCCAATCGGCTAATGTACAATGATGCTTTTCTCTCCAATCAGTGCTATACAAACCATTAAAAGCATTATTAAGTATAGCTTTTTTTCTTGACTCAAACGATTCAACTACAGATAGAGCCTTCTCCTTTGCTTCATCCAACTTTGCAAACAAACTCTCAATTTGTTCTACAATTCGTTTCTGCTCTGCTAATGGCGGCAGTGGAACAGGTATTGTCCTCATACTTGCCTGCGTAAGTTTTAATCGTGTAGTTCCATTAACATATCCATGAAAATTAAACACATTGAGATAATGTAATATATACTTATCTCCCACTTCCCCATAGTGCGATTTTATGATATGAGCATGATTATTTACCCACGCTTTTCCTTCTATCAAATATGCTTTATCTTTCAGCAATTCTAAAAATGGTGCACCATCTTCACCCAATAATACCAACTGCTCATCTGTAAGGTAATCATCAATCCACCCCGCCTGTCCTGTTGCCCCATAATAAGGTATATCACCTTCTCTTTCAGCTCTTTCGGATGCATTAATCGGTTTTCTATTTCCATCCTTACATTCAGCAAATCCATTCAATAAGTAAGTCCAGCACCAATTCTCCGGCACTTTATAAGGCTGTTCCTCAGCCGGCACCAGAGCCTCTTCCAATGTAATCTTCTTGCTCTTTACCTTCGCCATATCACTCAGCCCCTTCCAGAGCCTTAAGCTCTTTCACTACACTCATAAGCAAGTCTACCGCTTCTTCCAGCTGAGCAATACACTCTTCCCCCGATTCAATAGGGTCTGGTAAATCATCATAATCAAGTACGGAATCATCCTTAATTAATCCGAGGTCAAGACTATGGTTCTTTCCTTCCTCTGCAATCTGCTCATATGTGTAACAGCTCCATCTTTCATCCGATACACACTTTCTGTCCTCTGCTGTATATGCAGCCTTAAATCCATCGAAATGCTCTGCCTTTAATGGATTGGTCTTGCCAAATGAAGGCATGTTTGTTCTTAAATCATAAAACCATACTTCCTTTGTGTTATCCTTATCAGTTGTACCTCTTGTAAAGAACAACACATTGGTCTTTACCCCTTGTGCATAGAATATTCCTGTCGGAAGCCTGAGTACAGTGTGAAGATTACACTTATCCATAAGGTCTTTTCGTATTCTCTCACCCTCACCATCAGCGAACAATACATTATCTGGCAATACTACAGCCGCTCTTGCCTTGCCATCAGCTTTGAGTGACCGATAAATATGCTGTAAGAAATTAAGCTGCTTATTGCTTGTCTGGAATGTAAAGTCATCTCTGTTTGCACGCTCTCCTCCCTTTTTTGTTCCAAAAGGAGGATTTGTAAGAACAACATCAAATCCATTCATCTGCTTACCCTGATTGGATAAGGTATCACACAGATATATCTTACCATCAATATCATGAAGCATTGCATTCATAAGAGCCAGCCTATGAGTCTCATGTACAAGTTCTGCTCCTGTAAATGCTTCATTCTTCTGAAATGCCTGCTGTTCTGAAGTCAGAGAGAATAAGTCATCTGTATGTGCCTTTACATACGCATCCGCAGCTATCATAAATCCAAATGTACCACATGCAGGATCGTTACATCTTTCTCCCGGCTGAGGTGCTATCAATTCTGTCATTACATCAATAAGTACTCTCGGAGTAAAATACTGACCTGCTCCTGACTTCTTCTCATTTGCATTTTTCTCTAATAATCCCTCGTAAAGATTTCCAAGTCCTTCTTCTTTTGCAGAATACCAGTCAAGGTCATTGATGTTTGTAATGATTTTCTTTAAGTTTGCTGGCTCTTCAATATTACTTCTTGCCCCTGAATAAATTTCCTGAATACGACCTGTACCTTTTTCGCCCAGCTCACGAAGCAATTCCTCGTAGAATTTTTTCAACGCAAGTCCATCTTTTTCTGCTAATCTATCCCAGCGGTATTTCTCTGGAATCTTATCCTCAGTTCCTGTTTCCTTTGCCATCTTCAAAAACAAGATGTAAGTAAGTTCTGTAACATATTGGTGATATGTAATACCATCATCTCTAAGAACATTACAGAGATTCCACAACTTTGCTACTATTTCCTGATTTGTCATTTATCATTTTCTCCTTGTAATTTATGCTGAATACATATATCCATTGATTTCATCAATAAACTCATCTAATTTCTGTCCAAATGCCTTGTTTACCGCATTATAACCACCTTTGTTCTTAAATGCATCCGAATCAAAAGTCTCTCTGTTGAGCACTACTTCCTTAAGAAGCTGGGCTTCAATCCTATCCAACCATCCTAACTGAATTTTGCTAAGCTCCGGATGATTAGCCTTTGTCTTTACAATGGCATTATGAATACGGTCATCTTTACTAATCAGAGCATCTCCAATACTACGCTGACGAATAAAGCTTATGATATCCGCAGCAATATCTTCATTTGTCATTTCTTTCCATGCTGTCTGCAGCATAGTCTCGTTGAAATGCTTTCCATCAAGGATAATCTTCAAATCCTTTAGTGACTGTCTTGTTAATTCCTTTGGACGTGTAGCAACTATATTCAAAGCTGCTATCTCATTGATATTATTATCTATAAAATCTCTAAATTCTTTTAAATAGTCCTCTGGTCTTGTAGCATCACCATATCCTCTGGTATGACTACGAAGTTCGTCTGGCTCATCACTTATGAACTTTTCTCTTTCCTTTGGCATCCTCTTGACATATTCCAACGCCTGTCTGTTATTCTTTACAGTTTCAATTGCCTTATCGACCGGCATACTATGAATTTTCTCTATAAATTTCTCTGGCGTCAAACCTCCAGTTATCTGCTCAAATCGTGCTCTGTACTCATCACTCATCTGTGATTTATTCCTACGCATTTTGGCAACGATAAGGTCAATCTGGTTTTTCCTTGCCCTGTCGGTATCTAATGAGTCAATACCATCAATTAAATCATCAAATGTAGTTGCTGGATTGGCTACTACTGGTTTCATTGTGGAAACAGGTTCTAACGCATTATAGACACCTACTGCATCATATATCTCAAAATGTGTCTTTCCAATTTCAGGACATAATCTGGTAGCTCTACCAAGCATCTGTTCAAACAATATTCTTGAACGGATTCTTCTCATAAATACAAGATTTACAATTTCCTCTACATCAATACCAGTTGTCAACAAATCTACTGTAACAACGATATTAGGATAGGTTTCATTCTTAAATCTGCGAATTGCTTCCTTTATCTTTACAGGATTACCATTTTCAATTGATCCGGTAATCTTCATGACCGCTTCCTCAGAGATTCCAAGATTTGTGTAGTAATCTTTTAATATCTGAGTAATCATATCTGCATGAGCATCATCTACTGCAAAGATAAGAGTTTTCCCTTTTTCGTTGGGATCAATATCCTTTGCAATTTCCTGTAAGACTGTCTCATTAAAGCTTTTGTCAACCACTCGCCTATTAAAATCTTCAACCTCAAATTTCAGGTCATCTTCCAGTTCTGAACTGTTTGTAATTTCATTTGTAACAGGATCATATATCGGTACTGTTGAGCCTTTCTCAAAGCTGATGCCTTCCTCTGATAGCTTTGTTTTGATAATATGTGGTGCATCATGGTCAACCAGAAATCCATCAATGACTGCTGTTCGATAATCATATGAATATACAGGCTTTCCAAATATCTCTGTTGTATGAAGAGCTGGCGTTGCTGTAAGTGCAATCTTTACTGCATCAAAATAATCAATTACCGCCCTGTACTTACTTCGGAAGTCATTCTGGTCACGATACAGTACCTCATCATCTCCCATTTCTTTGTCCAGAATATAGCCCCTGTGCGCTTCATCTACGATGATCAGGTCATAATCTGACACACCAAGACTCTTATCTGACTCATTGTACATAATACGTTTTACAAGGCTCTGTACAGTAGCAATATGCACTCTGGTGTCCTTTTCAAATTCTTTATCTTCTAAAGACTTTACATCATACATCTGATTCAAAGTAAGCAGCTCTTTGAGCTTAACCTCTTTGAATGTATCCATAGTCTGGTCGCCCAGTGACGTCCTGTCGACAAGATACAGGATTCTCTTAAATCTTCCGGCATCAAGGAATCTATAAATCATTCCAAGCACAGTCCTCGTCTTACCTGTTCCTGTAGCCATTGCAAGAAGTGCTGTCTGCTTATGTTCTGCTATTGCTTTTTCGGCAGCCTGAATAGCTTCTATCTGATAATAACGAAGATTTAGGCCATCAGGATCCTGCAATACTTCGTATCCAGTAGAAGCTAACTTCTTATCAGCCTCTACAATATCTTTTTCCAGTGCCTGCTCAATACCTTCTGGTGTTGACCATCCAGATAACGCTTTTGGTGCGTTAAATGGTTCTCTGACATCCAGGCACCATATTCCTGACATCTGCTCATACTGCTTAATATATGGTCTGCCATTGGTAGCATAAAGAAACGGAACCATATATGCACCAAATCTATTTATTACATACTTCTGGTGTTCTGCCTTAATCATCTTTGCGTAGTCCTTACACTGACCATCTAATACCGATGAAATATTCGTATGCTTCTTCTTTGCCTCTATGATACCTACAAGCTTTTCACCTATAAACAAGGCGTAATCTGCATAACCATTATTACTCGTTTTTGAATCTGTAGGCCATTCTGCAATAGCAAGATTCTTTCCCTTAGTTGGTCTTGTACCTTTTGAGTATCGAAGTTCTCTTGTATCAGCTTCCCATCCGACCTTTCGGAGCTGCTCATCAATAAGTTCTCTTGTCTGTGCTTCTGACAAATGCACATTAAGTGCCTTCTGGTACGCTACAGTTCTACGTTTACTGTCCGCCCCGCCATTTTTCTGTATTTGCTCAATTTCAATCAATAATTGTTGATTGCGTTCTTCCAGTTCTGCATTTTCTTTTTCAAGGTCAGATAAACTTACAGTCATATCAACTGGTTGCACATACCCTGTTGGTTCATAATTATAATCACCATATGTCTGCATATACCATACACATAATTCATACATTAACTGCAAATTATTAAGAGCTTTTTCACCTTCATCAGCAGCATTGTGAGCGGCATCATTTCTGGCTTTTCTAAGAATATACAAAGTGTTGTCAATCTCTCTTGGTAACAAATCATTATTCTTAAGTATTCTGATTCTGTTGGCATGTGTATTATCATATGCCGGCTCTGCTATGCCGTCATATGCAAGCATATACTTTACCATTACTTCTGATAACATTCCCTGCTTGATAATGGATGTATTAGGATCAGAATATACATACTTTTCTGATAAATCGCCAAGTTTGGCAAGGTCTGTCCAATGTGATTCCAAGAATTGAAAATTACTCATAATCAAGCCTCCTTTACAAATCGACTACGTACTTCATCAAGCTCCTTATCAATATTTCTCAGTCTCTGTAGTAGTTCCTCATAGTTTTCAATAAACTTTCTGTTATCTTCTACAACAATTCCTTCACTTGCTTTAAGTGTAACATACTGCGTTGTACATAAGTTATATCCATTTTCTGCTGCAATTTCTTTCGTGATAGTATTTGATACTCCCTCAATAACTTCACGATTTCGATATATTTCATTAATGCGTTGAACATTTTCGTCTGTTATGGTAAACCCCTTTATTATCTTCATAAAAAAATCTTTGGAATTTATCATTATAATATCGTCATTCACTTTATTTTTCTTCAATATAACCAAAGCTGTTGCAACAGATGCGTATGGGAACAGCATATTTTTAGGAAATTCAATAATAGCTTCAATATAATTATCATCTACCAGTTTTTGTCTGATACTACCTGTACTGCCTGAACTAAATAACGCTCCCATTGGAACAAGTATAGCAGCAATTCCATCATCCTTTAATGAAGCTAATGCATGTCTGATAAAAAGGTATCGTGAATCACTAGTATGTTCATACATGCAATTATCAGATGGTATATTCATTATATACTCTTTACTATATCTTCCACCAAAAGGGGGTTCAAGTATAATTCTATCATACTTATCATTGTGCTCTATTGGATTATATAAGGAATCTGCACATTTGACTGCTCCAATTTTGTTACCACTTAGAATTGTCATAATAGCAGCAATGCCTATAATTGAAACATTAATATCTTGAGCAAAAACCCTTCCTTTACCATTTGCTACAGAATTTACCAAAATACCAGTTCCGCAACATGCATCATATACTGACATATCATCTTCTACCTCAATAATGGCCGCTGCAATCTTAGGTAATGATTCAGCGCTGCAATACTCTCCGCTTGCTCGCCCTCCACCGCTAGTTATCATTCTATCCAATATTATTTTTGCAATATTATAGATTTCAATTTCATCTTCAACATCCAAGTTATTAACTTCTTCAAAAATAATTCTTACATTTTCAGAATCTGCTTTCTCAATCGCTGAATTAAGAGATTCCTTCAACACTCGCTCTTCAATTCTAAACTCTTTTTCAACCGCACTTACATATTCTAATAACCCATTAGAATCTACAAGTTTTCCATAAGTCAACGATAAATATCCAAGAGAAAATTTTTCGTCATAAGAACTGAATATGTCCTTCTTCAACTCCAGATATTTAAACAACACTCCATAAAGCATCACTTTATATAATTCTGTAATCTCAAATGCTCCACGTAATTTATTTGCAGCAACCCATAGATTTTCCATCTTTTTAATCTTCATTATTAATCCCTTCCTTTATGCTTGCTAATACAACATTTTCCATCAATTTTGTTTCATTATCTATCATTTCCTGAAGAGTGGCTTTCTTTAATCCACTAAGTACAAATGCTTTTCCTATATCCTTCATATCCTTCATATTAAGTTCAGGTACTTCCAATGCCCTAATATCAGTAATCTTAATCATTGGTCTTGCTGAACCTACAACCTTTGCAGTAAGCTCGTCTCTTACATATGACGAGTTAAGAAATGCTGTCAAATACATAGCATCCATCTTATCATTATCTGTAATTCTAATCGCTGCGCAAAATGATGGAATGGCAATTCCTGCATTTTCTTCATTAACATATGCTGCATCGTATGGTGTTGAAAGCTTTATTACCACATCCCCTTCATGCGTATATTTTTCTTCATCAATCTGCTTGCCAAGTTCTGCTTTGCCTAAATCCTCTTTTACAATTACACCCGATACAATCGCTTTAGGAACTAATACTTTCACATTTTCTACAACCTGATTGCCAGCATCTTTATCAGCTGTCACCCTTGTCATAATCTGTCCTGCTGTTACACTTGCTATATTTTCTAATGTCATACCTGTTTCCTCCAAGTCATACTAAATATCTATCCTTTAATAGTTTCAAATCACACAAATTAATCTTTTATCATTATACCTCCTTTACATCATCTTGTACAGTTCATTTCATCATTAATATCGAAATATATATGACGTTCCACATTTATGGTTATAAAATATCACGTCATACCTATTATGTCAAGTATTGATTTGAAATATTTTTTACGTTCATTTATTTCTAATAATAAAAAAGTCTCGAAAGTGATTTTTCATTCACCTTCAAGACCTTATTTCTATAGATATATTCCTTATTCTACTATTTAATTATATCAAGAAACTGCAAGCATTTTGCAAGCACAGAAAACGGGAAGCTACATAAATACTGGCTTCCCGCTGTTTTCACATCACTCAAACTCAATCGTTGCTGGTGGTTTTCCCGTACAATCATACATTACCCTATTCACACCCTTTACTTCATTAACAATTCTGCTTGTTACCTTTCCGAGCACCTCCCAAGGAAGCTCTGCTGCCTCGGCTGTCATAAAGTCGCTTGTGTTTACTGCACGAAGTGCAATTGCGTAATCATATGTTCTCTCATCACCCATAACACCTACGGAACGCATATTTGTAAGTGCTGCGAAGTATTGACCAAGATTTTTGTCTACGCCTGCCTTTGCAATTTCCTCACGATAGATGTAATCTGCATCCTGAACTATACGAACCTTTTCGGCTGTTACTTCGCCAATAATTCTTATGCCTAAGCCTGGGCCTGGGAATGGCTGACGGTATACAAGATATTCTGGAATACCTAATTCCAAGCCTGCTTTTCTTACCTCATCCTTGAACAATAGACGAAGTGGCTCGATGATTTCTTTGAAATCTACGAAATCCGGAAGACCACCTACGTTGTGATGGGATTTGATCACTGCAGATTCTCCGCCAAGACCAC